>Ga0209777_10000031_pt1 | contig 236515 bp, 204 predicted proteins | sample FrelakmetHBP12HB_FD_187147 | JGI IMG/M metagenome (GOLD analysis project Ga0209777, IMG submission 187147) | Freshwater lake sediment microbial communities from the University of Notre Dame, USA, for methane emissions studies -HBP12 HB (SPAdes)... | ecosystem: Environmental > Aquatic >...
CGCGCATCTTTCTCATGAGGCTACCTCCTGTTACTTGTGGCGCTTTGCGACCACGTGTCAAAACTAATTCACCTTCGTTTCTAACAAGGTAGCCTCTGCTCTTGCCAGCCACAATCAGTTCCCAAACCCGGGAATACCATAGTGACTACGTAACCCAGCAGGTCTACTATCTGGACAAGGGCATTGCAGCACGCAGCGGAGGTGCAGATAAGACGCATGTCTGGATTGCACTCCTGTGGCTGGTCACGATCATTCAGATTCTGCTCGGCACACATGTGCGCGCGTCGTTGGAGAAACTCGCGATGACATATCCCCTCGACAATGACCTGGCTCTGATTGCGAAATCGGGAGGAGCGAAATACATTCACATGGTCTTTGGTATCTTCACCGCGATCATGACGTTTCAAGTAGCGCATCAGGTGCTGCGACGGGAACGTGCATTGCCACTTGTGCGAGTGGCAGTCTGGTCGGCAATGTCTCTGATGGTCGTGCAACTCTTGCTAGGGACAGGACTGCTTGTGATCGGCATTCCCCCGTTGCTGCAAGTGTTCCATCTCTGGGTTGCTGCTCTGCTGATCGGAACGATTCTATATCTCTATTCCGCTGTACGCGTGGAGGTGCAACCATAATGACGAAATCGAGCAGTATCCCGAAAACGATCTTCTGGACGGTTCCGGTGATTGCATTACTGGCAATCGCGGCGGCAGTCATCATCAACTGGGCGGAGACATCACGCGCTCAGTTGCCGGTCTTGGGTGAAGTTCCGCACTTCTCGTTCACTGAGAGAAGCGGTAAGCCGGTGACGCAGGATGATTTGAAGGGTCATCTCACGGTGGTTGATTTCATCTTCACGAATTGCCGTGGCATCTGCCCGACGATGTCAGCCAACATGAGCGAGCTGTATCAACTCTACAAGTCATCCGACAAAGTGCATTTCCTATCGATCTCGGTTGATCCCGACCGTGATTCGCTTGCTGTGCTCCAGCGCTACGCCAACAATTTTGGCGTAACCGACAACCGTTGGTTGTTTGCGCGCGGGGCTCTGGTTGATGTCGCGTATCTCATGGAAAAGGGTTTCATGCTTTCGGCGGAAGACCTCCCCGGCGGGCACCCTTCACAGTTCATCCTTGTTGACGACAAAGGCCAAATACGTGGGTATTATTCCAACGAAGATGAGACGGGCATGAAGACCATCAAGATGCAGATTCGCGAACTGGCGAGAGCGATGCCGTGAAGGTGACTCTCCTGCCGACGCTAAATGCGCTGCTTAATCTCACCAGTGCGATATTGCTGTTCTCCGGGCGCGTGATGATTAAGCATGGACGGCAAGAGACACACAAGAAACTTATGCTCGCAGCGCTGGTCTCTTCTGCCCTGTTCTTGACCTCATACCTTATCTACCACGCGATAGTCGGTTCGGTGCCGTATGCTCATCAGGATTGGACGCGGACACTGTACTTCGCAATTCTGATTCCGCATTCGTTCTTTGCGGCCGTAATGGTGCCGTTTATCATTGCCGCAGTTTGGCTGGCGCTTCACCAGAGGTTCGACCAGCATCGTCGGATCGTGCGCTGGCTCTGGCCGGTCTGGATGTTGGTGTCGCTGAGTGGGATTGTGGTGTATGTGATGTTGTATCACTTGTGATGTGACAAGACAGACATTTGAAATAGAAACCCACTCGACGCTGCACTCTTGGCGGTATACAGTATCGGGCTCGCTGATCGACGAACCCAAGAGCCTGGATTCCCGCCTTCGCGGGAATGACACGCTCATAGGAGAGACGGGGTAAGCCAGATTCGCAAGGGCGAGGAGACCTCGCCCCTACGATTGTCATTATGCTACACATCGGCTTCTTGCCGTTTGCAGCGAAAGACCTGCAATCGGTGTCACGCTGCGCCGACAGCTTCCTGCAATTCACTGCGGGAATAGAGCTCCTGATAGGCGACCGAACGGGTCATCAGTTCGTCGTGTGTACCGCGGTCAATGACTTTGCCTTCGTCGAACAACAAAATCTTATCGGCCAGACGCAGGGTCTTGGTGCGATGCGTCACGACGAAGCAGGTCATCTCCGGCATAACCTCATGCAGCGCATCCCAAAGCCGTTCTTCGGTGCGGGCATCAAGAGCCGAAGTGCAATCATCCAGAATCAAAATCTGTGGATTGCGCACCAGCGCCCTGGCAATCGCCACACGCTGCTTTTCGCCGCCGGATATCGTCAACCCTCGCGTACCGATCATCGTCTTAAGTCCTTGCGGGAAGCGCTCCATCTGCGAATCGAGCTGCGACAATTTGACAACTTGATTGACGCGGTCGTCGGCAATCGATTTGTCGCCGAACCGGATGTTGCCTTCGATCGTGTCGGAGAACAAAATCGGTTCCTGCGGCACGAAGCCGATGATGTCGCGGTACGAATCCAGCGGCAACTCTTTGAGCGGCACATTATCAAGATAGACCATGCCTTCGCTGGGATCGGCTACGCGCGTAAGCAGATGGATGATCGTACTCTTGCCGCTGCCGACTTTGCCGACGAGCGCCACAGTTTGACCTTTCGTGACCGCGAAATTAACACTGTCGAGCACCTTGCGGCCCTTTTGGTCATAAGCAAACGACACGTTGTCGAATCTGATCGCGCCGAACTTGATGTTCATCGGTTTATGGTTGCCGTTGCGCACCATCGGTGGAAAATCCTCGATCTCCATCAGACGACCGATGCTGACCGCCGATTGACGACCTTTGACCAGAAACTGACCGATGTCGAACATCGGAAAGATCAGCCAGACGACGTAGTTGGTAAATGCAATCAGTTCACCAATCGACACACTGTTCTTGATCACCATCGCTCCACCGATGATCAGGACGATGACGAATCCGAACTGCCAGAGATACATGTAAAGCGATTCGATGCCGGCCCAGGCGCGTGCAACACTGATTTCGGCGCTACGGCGGTCGCCGATGATGCCGGCGAATTTCTTCGACCACAGGTTCCGACGATTGTAGGCCGTGATAACGCGAATGCCGGAAAAACAGGACTCCATCGAACTGTTGAGGTCGGATATCTTCCCCTGCAACCGTTCGAAACGCTTGTCAAGCAAGGTCGCGGTCTTGATGAAGATAATGACCAGAACCGGCATCGGCAGAACGGAGTACAGCGTCAGTTTGACATTCAGACCAAACATGAGTATCAGCCCGAAAACGACGAGGCAAAGCGCTTCGTAAAAACGGAAGATGCCCGAACAGGCAAACCACGACAGCTTCTCGGCAACGTCATCGGTCATGCGGGTGACCAGATCGCCGGTACGAAAATGGTTGAAGAAATCTGGGCCCATTTCCGTGGAAGCATTAAACGCACGCTGGCGATAGAACCACTCCAGCCGAACATTCATCCAGGCGCGGCTGTTCTGCAGCACCAGATAGATGACGAGAATAGCTGCCGCAAACATGACCAGAATCACGGCCGCACCAGTAGTGGGACTGAGTCCGTAACTGGCCACGAAATCCTGCAAGAACCGCAATGATTGCGGCAGTTCTCCACTTCCATGGTCGATGATATCGAATACATATTTGAGCACCAGCGGCTGGACCATGACGATCAGGGCGAAAATGGGCGTGCCGAGAATCAGCCATGCCAGCATCAGCTTGTAGTTAGCATATCCGCTCATCAGATATTTGAATTTACGCCACATCATGCACCTTCGCTTTCCCATGTTCCTGAAACTGCAAACGGAACAACTTCTCAAAGTAACCCTGCTGCGCCAGCAGTTCGCTGTGAGTGCCGCGCTCAATAATCCGGCCTTCGCGGATTACCAAAATCAAATCAGCATCCAGAATTGTCGACAGCCGATGCGCGATAATCAGCGATGTTCGTCCGGTCAGGAGTCGCTTGAGCGCAACCTGAATCCGCTTCTCGGTGTGTGGATCGACGGAGCTGGTGGCTTCGTCGAGCAGCAGCACTTGCGGATTGAACACCATCGCCCGCGCAAACGACAGCAACTGCCGCTCGCCACGACTCAGGTTACCGCCGCGTTCGGAGACCACGGTCTCGTATTTCTTCGGCATCTTCTCTATGAAGCGATCAGCGGCGACCAAACGCGCCGTGCTGCGCAAAGCCTCTTCCGAGACCCCCTCATGTTCAAGCGTGATGTTGTCCTTAACATTTCCCGGAAAGAGGAAGATGTCTTGCAACACCAGACCGAACTTCGAGCGCAGGTCCTCGGTCGCGATGTCGCGCGTGTCGATGCCATCGACGAGGACTCGGCCCTCCGTCGGATCGTAAAAACGCAGCAGCAGATTGATCAGCGTGCTTTTGCCGCCACCGGTGACACCAACGAGTGCGACCTTCTGACCTTTCCGAATCTCAAACGAGACATCGCGGATGGCGAAATTGCCGTCACCAACGTAAGACAGACCGACGTTGTCGAACACGATCGACTTCTCAAAGCTGTGCCATTTCACCGGCTGCGTGGATTCCGATATCATCTCGCGGTTTGACAACAGCGCAAAAATCCGCCGCGCACCGGAGATCGCCCGCTGCACGACATAGAGCTGTTCCGACGCCCGATGTATCGGCTCGAAAAAGCGCTGGATGTAAGTGATAAACATCACCAGCATACCGGTGGTTGCCGTCGATCCGGCGACATATTGCGCGCCGAAAAGAATGACAGCGGCGATGGTCAAGCGCTCGAAGAAAAACACGAAATTGAAAAAGGTCGTATTCGCGATGCTGGTCGCCACGTCCATCTCGTACTTCTTCCGATTTGCCTCGTTCAACCGCTCCTGCGCCAACTTCTGGCGGTTGAATATCTGCACGATGCTCATACCCTGCAGGTACTCGGTGATCGTGGCGATAATGTCCGCCATGCGCTTGCGTATCTCCAGAAAGCGCGGGTTGGTGAAGCGCTGGTAGAAATACATCAAAACGATGATGAATGGCGCAAATGCCAGCACCACCAGCGTCAGTCTCCAGTTGACATAGAACATCACCGACAGCATACCGACGATCAAAATCACGTCGCCGACTAACATGACCACGGTGGAGGTAAACAGCATCCGCAGCGATTCGCCGTCCGATTCCACGCGCGACAGGAGTCGCCCGACCGGATTGCGATCGAAGAATGAGACTGATAGCCCGATGATGTGATCAAAGCACCGTTGCTTGAGCTTCATGATCACGTCCTGGCCAAGGATCTCCAAATGTATCCGCTGCCAATAACTGGCGACCAGAAAGATGAGTTGCAGCGCCGCGTAGATGACAACGGTAGTGAGCAGACCGTTTGTGTCTTTGCCCTTGATGTTGACATCAATCGCGCGCTTGAGCAAAACCGGGCCCATGATCGACAGCGCCGTGGCCGCTGCAAGTAGCAGCAGATTTCTGAGCAGTCGCCAGCGATGCGGCCTGAGCAACGGCAGCAAGCCCTTGAAAGCCTGCATCGACGTAAAGCCGGTTTCTTGTTCCTGTTCGAAGTATGATTGATCCATCTCTATCTCTTACTACTATATTGACTCACCAAAGATGCTGTCTTGTGCCGGCTCAACAAAAAAAGAGCCGGACTTTTCGGGGTCCGGCTCGGTATTTCCAAACAATGCCAATAGCTTAGCTTGCTGGTAGCTTACACCGAGGCGGGACCCCTGCGACAAAAGTGATATCACACACTTTCGCGCCTGTCAATCGCATACGTGGATTGCGCATTTAAGGTTCTCTCCTCTAAAAAAGTACCCAGTGATAGTCCGACTGCGGACTATTGGTAACTCCAGTCAATTACGCGAAGTATAACAAGAGGTTGCGGCTTGTCAAGAAAAAAATGAAGGGCGCGAGGGATATCTGCCTTATTTTCGGAACTTGACAGCCGGTATTCCGATATATACTATAGATGTGCGCGGCAGTCGTCTTCGCCTGCCGCGATGGGATTCCCCTCTTGAGAGGGGTTGGGGGTATGTTCAGAATATGTGCGCGGTGTACGTCCTCGTGCGCCGCGATTGCAGGATATTCCTGGGGGTGATATGGTTTCGACGGGGTTACCGGGGATTAATCTGCGCGCCGAGTTTGCGCCAGACTCGTTAAACAGGTGCAAAACAATTAGCTGGCAACTATGCCATTGCTGCCTAACTAGCAAAAACTAGTTAAGCCGTCGGGCGCGAGGCCCGCCATCAGGCGTCGCGTTTCCGGCGTCGACAAATGATGGATAGCTTCAACGTTTGGCTTGGCGATGAAGAAGCGAAACTACAAGCGAAGCTGGTCTAACGCCAGCCTTAGTCTTTCGGCGGTGCGTTAGGCGAGAAATAAATGAAAGAACACGCGCGTAGACGATTAGTTGTCGATTTCTTCGGACGGGGGTTCGATTCCCCCCACCTCCACTTTTTATTTGACACTTTGCAGAGAATGAATCAACTTATCTGCTGACGAGAAGATCCGACAGCAAACTGTGGGGTGCAGGGTTCGCGATGATGCAAGATTCGTCAAGATTCTGGAGAGGATGAAGCTCATGTCCATTAGGAACTCCAAGGAGGGCGTCAAACCGGCGGCAATCATACTGCCTTTCATCTATGGCGCGCTTGGATTGATTGTTCTTTTCGCCGCCGGCTCGCGGTCAGGCAGCGGCGTCTTAGCTGTTATCGCGACTTGCTTGTGGTTTCTGTTTGGTGCCGTTTGGTTCGCGAGGAGATTCTCATCAGGATGGCTGTTCATTGGGATCCTGATGAATCTTCCTCTCTGGCTTTCCTTCGTCTTCTTGGCGGATGCCGGTCAATTCGAGGCTTTCTTCTGGGGATTAGTAGCATGCCTCGGCATCGCTTACCTGGGCGTCTTCTTGGGGCGTTGGTGTTCAACCTTGCAGCCACGGGCTTTCAAACGGGTCTTTGCAGTGGGCCTGTCCGCAGCGATCGTGATACTCGTGATTCTGTTCGTGGTATCTAAATTGCCGACATCCATTCCCGGCGACAAGCAAGTGTTTGTAGGTCAATGGAAATCGGCTACTGGCTTTGAACTTGACATAGAATCTGATGGAACGGCTCGCATAGTCAATAATCGCTCCGGTAGTCCGGAAATGAAGATTGAGGTGGGACCGAACAGCATAGAGGAGCTTAATGTTCACTTTGCAGGAGACACTCTTCTTGAGGTTACCCGACCGTCATATTATGGAAAGACCTATAGGATCGACCGCTACCCGTATCGCGACGGTTCGGCCTTTGTGATGGTATTGAGCGGTACTACTTTTCGAAGGAGTAATTGAAATCATCAGAGCTTGCGGAAAGGCGAATTGCAACTGGCGAGGGATTACCTGCAAAGTGGTTTGAGCGCTGAAAACGAGGGGTCTCGTGGAGGCCATGCCCACGGGTGGCTCCACCGATACTTATTGACTTGCAACATCCATGTTTGCAATTTCGAGGCTCTCAAGAAAACGTCACAAATTGGTCACAATGCCACTTAACTCTATGTCCCCCAACGCGAGTCGGGGGTTCGATTCCCCCCACATCCATTTTTGACTTACCGAAATTCTATGAGTCACAAACCGGACGGAGGTATCATTCCCCCGCCCGGCTCTGATAGGTACTCGGGCAAGGCAGAGTGACGTCGCAATGAGCGGAGTCGAAATACGATAGAGTATCCTACCGACTCCACTGCCAGGACACCGGCCTTCTTCCCTCACACTGCCGTCTATTCCGCGAACTCCTCCGAATCCACATACGGCACAGTCCGCCGTCCCAGCGCCCCGATAATCTTCCCCACCACATACCCGCCACCAGAGAAATCGCGATCGCAATCACAATCCCTTTCATCGGCGGCAGTTCACCTGATCACGAGCAGTCTGCCGACCCTTCTCTGCCGGCTTTGAACCAAATCATGGCGAACAGGCTTATTCCAACTCGGATAACCCCTCGCGGACGGCGTATTTCGTCAACTCGGCGATTGTATGCAGACCGAGCTTGTCCATGACCTGTTTTCGGTGCGTCTCGACAGTTTTTACGCTGACATTGAGGTGGCCGGCGATCTCCTTTGTGTTCTTACCTTCAGCAACCAATTGCAGAACTTCGCGTTCACGGGCGCTGAGCACAGTGTAGACCGTGGGACCGGTGTTTCCCGCCATCAGAATATAGTCTTCCACGACAATATTCGTGATCCTGCGACTCAGATAAACTTGATTGCTCACGATAGCGCCAACCGCATTGAGCACCTCCTCAATCGCCGAATCTTTCAGCAAGTAGCCACGCGCTCCCGCCTTAAGCGCCTCGATCACAAAACGCCGGTCAGCATGCATCGACAACACAATCACGCGGGTCGCCGCGTTCTGGGCTAGAATCTGGCGGGTCGCTTCGATACCGTTCAGCTTGGGCATGGAGATGTCCATCAACACAATGTCAGGCGCAAGTTCCAAAGCCATGCGGACGGCGGACACACCGTCTTCGGCCTCACCAACAATCTCGATGCTCGGTTGTTTGGCCAATAACGAGCGTAGCCCGCTGCGGAACAATCGATGATCATCAACCAGCAGAATACGCGTGGCGGCTGACCTATCATGCGTGCTCACAATGGCGCCTCCAGAGTTGCTGTAGTACCTTTCCCCACTACTGAGGAAATCTCGAATTTGCCGTCGAGACATTTCAATCGCTCTCTGACACTGAACAGGCCGAATGCATTCGATATAGTAGATGCTGATTCCAGCATCGCCGTGTCGAACCCCTTGCCGTCGTCTGCTACGGTGATGCGAAAACTCGCCTTGACGCCAGTGACGCTCACAGTCACCCGCTTCGCCTGCGCGTGTTTGGCGACGTTCATCAGAAGCTCGTTTACGCATTTGAATAAAACGATCTGCACCTCTTCTCGTAGCGGGACCGAATTGCCGTCCGAAACCACCTTCACTTTGAAACCATACTTGCTTTCGAAATGCTCCGCCAGCCATTCGATTGCGGCTATCAGGCCGAGTTCATAAAGAATCGGGGGGCTGATTTCGAACGTCAGACTGCGAGTGTACTGAATGGTCTTGTCTAGCAACATCAGGATTTCATCAATGCCATCCTCGAAACCACAGAAAACGGCATTGCCCCTAAATTCACTTATGCGCATGCGGACAAAGGCCAGTGCCTGACCGATATGGTCGTGCAAATCCGAGGCAATAGCCCTTCGCTCACGGGCTTCAGCCAGCGATAGCTCGGAATTGAGTTTGCGAAGTTGCTTCTGATAAACGGTGATCTGTTGCCGCGCTCTCATCTGTTCGGCGATCTGTGCCTGCAAGGCTTCGTTGGAATCGCTCAGGGCGGCTGTGCGTTCGCGCACTTGTTGCTCAAGGTTGTCGTGTGCTTTGCGGAGGGCATCATCGGCAAGCAGATGTTGGAAATATGACCGCAGCATCTCCGCCAGCGATTTAATCAAGTCGCGCTCTTCCGAGAGGAATGGTCCCTCGGTCTCTTCTGGCCTTTGCTCAAGATAGCGCACTTCAACACTACCGCTGGCGTCGCCGCCGATGGTGAATGACACCGACTGCACCCAGGGCGTTTCCGCATAGTTGGGGGTCGCAACGTCGTGCGGCCCAAACCGGATTCGCGCCACCGTGATCTCAGGATACTGCCAGGCATCCGGCAACAACCCAACAACGTCGCGGATGACATCAGCGGCCGGACGCTGGTTGTCCTGAAGCAGACGCGCGGTGCGGTGTAAGGCGGTCAACTCTTTGACACGTTCGCCGAGCTTATGAAGAGTCTCATCTCTCACGCCGTAAGTATAGCACAATCCCCGGGGGGGAGCAACCGTCGCAGTAAGGGATTACGAAGTCCAAAATCAGGATATGCCTGATTGATCGAACATGGTGACCTCGTATTCTGCTCTTGTCTAAGAGTACCTTATAGGAGGATTATCGTGTTCGATACAGGCAATACCGGTTTTATGCTCGTCGCGACCAGTTTGGTGATGTTGATGACACCCGGACTGGCGTTTTTCTATGGCGGACTGGTGGGACGCAAGAATGTGCTGACCATCATGATCCAAAGCTTCGTGTCCATGGGGGTCACGACCATCGTCTGGTGGGCGGTTGGTTATTCGCTCTGCTTTTCCGGCGGTGAAGGCGGCATTATCGGCAACCTCGACAAGGCCTTTATGATCGGTGTCACACTGAACACCGTATCCCCCTTCGGCAGCGGCAACATTCCCGAGTTTGTGTTTATGGCTTACCAGATGATGTTTGCCATTATCACCCCTGCTCTGATCACCGGCGCATTTTCCAACCGAGTCAAGTTCGGAGCCTATCTGATGTTCCTTGTCGGATGGTTGGTGTTTGTCTACTTCCCGTTTGTCCACATGGTCTGGGGGAACGGCCTGCTTGCCAAAATGGGTGTGCTCGATTTTGCGGGGGGTATCGTCGTCCACAATATCGCCGGCATGGCGGCGCTGGCCTCGGTGCTCTATGTAGGCAGAAGAAAGGTTGGCGATAGCATTCCCCACAGTATTCCGTTGGTGGCACTTGGCACCGGCTTGCTCTGGTTTGGTTGGTATGGATTCAACGCCGGCAGTGAGCTGAGAGTTGATGCAGTGACTGGCTTGGCATTTCTCAACACAGACATTGCGGCCTCGTTTGCCGGCCCCGTCTGGATGTTGTTGGCATGGATTATCGAAAAGAAACCCAAATTCCTCGGTCTGCTCACCGGTGCCGTGGCAGGCTTGGCGACCATCACGCCATGCGCTGGTTATGTGACACCAACTTCCGCCGCGATTATCGGCATTCTGGCGGGTGTCGTCTGCTACTTCGCCGTCAATCTTAAGAATCATCTGAAATGGGATGATGCTCTGGACGTCTGGGGTGTCCACGGCGTTGGCGGAGCACTGGGAGTGGTTCTCCTCGGGTTGATGGCCACCAAGGCGGTCAATGCCGCCGGTGCTGATGGTTTGTTTGCCGGCAACAGCAGTTTCTTTGTCACACAGCTCTTGGCAGTAGTCGCCTCTTCGATCTACGCCTTCGCGTTTACATTCGGCATGCTCTGGGTCATCAACAAGATCACACGTGTCCGGACATCCGAGGGTGAAGAAGAGGATGGTCTCGACAAGTCGCTGCATGGCGAGACCGCTTACGAAGGAATTTAGCATATCAAACGGCAACCTGTGCCGGGAGGGATAGAAGACGTGATGCGCCTCGCATCCGAAACTTACACTTCATCCGTGCCCTCTCCGGCACACCGTTGTCGTTTGCTCTTGACTGGGTGAGTTGAGATAGCCCCTTACCGAGGAACCAAAGCTTCGAGGAGAATGACTCTGTGAAATATCGCGCAAGAATAGCCTTGCTGGCGCTTCTCGTAATTCTGCCGGTGACTCATTTTTCGACCACTGTGTGGGCGCAAAACGCCGTAAGCAAATTCGGATCTGTCGGAGTTAATGCCGATCTGGTCAGCCGTTATGTTTGGCGCGGTTTCGATTTCGGAAACTCTGTCAGCATCCAACCGACTCTGTCATATTCGCTGGGGGGACTCAATGCAGGGTTCTGGGGCTCCTATGCGCTGGCCTATGAATCGGCATACTATGATGAAATCGACATCTTCGCTTCCTACGCAATTTCAACCAAAGTCGGTACTTTCAAACCGATACTGACCGACTATACATTTCCCTATCGCAATACAAGATTCTTCGATTTTGGTGACGACAGTACCGGTTCGCACACTGTCGAGGCTGGTCTGGCTTATACCGGTCCCAACAAATGTCCGATTACGGCGCTTTTTGCCGTCAATGTCTACAACGATGGTGACCACGCACCCTATCTCGAGCTTGGATATCCGGTCACTCTGAACGATGTCTCGCTGACTCTCTTCGTGGGCGGTACCAAGGGGAAGTGTTCTTGGTACGGAATAGCCGAGGATGAAATTGCCGTATTGGATGTCGGGGTAACTGCATCGAAGACAATCGCCATCGCCGAGAAATTCTCGTTGCCAGTTGCGGCTACATTTGTTGTGAATCCGTACGCTGAGAAGAGCTTCCTAATCTTCAAGATGAGCCTCTAGCCGCGGCTATTACGCTGACATTGTTCTAGTCCACACTGAAGACCTTCAGCCTGCCAGCCGGTGCTAACTCATATCGCACCATTTCTGTCCAGAAATCGTCCTTTCGATGACTAACGAATCAGTACTGTCACAGGTCCAAGCCCTTGTCGTTTTGACACTTGCAAGGGAAAGCGACCCACCGCAAGGGGACTGTTGAAAAAGCCCGCTCTTCTTCAGGCGTCGTCAGGAATCCTTTCCTGACGACCTTGACTGGCTTGACGAACTGGCAGGAAAGGATTCCTGCCAGCGCTCTCAGGTGGCTTTTTCAACACTCCCCAAGCTGTGGGCTACATACTTGCTGCGTCGCGGTAGGACATCACCTGCAGCATCGTGCTGACAATCTTGAATGAATTCTCCGAGGCGACTTTGAGGTAAGCGTCAAAATCATCGGTGGCGCCCTCACCGCCGGTGTCGGAGATCGTCCTGAGAATAACAAATTTCACATCGTTGACATAACAGGTATAGCCGATGGCAGCCCCTTCCATCTCGGTGGCGACGCCTCCGAACTCACGCTGGAGCCATTCGATATCGCGTCGCTCGGTGATAAACCTGTCGCCTGAGCAGATTGCCCCCACTATTAGTTGCGGCGCATCTTTCCCGCCCTTGAAGACGTCGTCATAAGCATAGCACATGAACTTGACCAGTTTGGGGTCGGGTTCGAGCAGACGGCCAATGTCGGGGAGTTCACCGTGACGACGACCAAAAGCGGTTAGATCGAAATCGTATTGCACAACTTGATTGGAGACGACCAGGTCCCCCCGTCTGAGATTTGGCGCCAACGCTCCGGCGAGACCGGTAAAAATGATCATGTCAATATCAAAGCGGTCAATTAGTATTTGGGTGCTGATGGTCGATTTGACTTTGCCTATCCCGGCCTGCAACAGGACGACTTCCTGACCGCTCATCGAGCCAACGCAATAATCCGTTCCGGCGTATCGGCGTGTCTCTTTGATCTCCATGTTCTTCTTGAACAGTTCGATCTCTTCGGACATGGCGCCGATGATTCCGATCATGTCTTCGCAAATCCTTCGATGACCTGCTTGGCGTACTCTTTGGCGCCGAACAGAGAGTGATCACGGTAGTTGCCGCACTCCTTGGCCGTCGTTCCGGGAACCTCGTCCCACTCAGTCTCAACAACACGCTTGAGGGAATACAAGAGCGCATCCTTGACGGTCTCGCTGTCGATGTCTCCCCAGACCGTAAGATAGAACCCGGTTCGGCAGCCCATCGGAGAGAGGTCAATCAGGCCGTCAAGGCGATCCCGCATGTAAGTTGCCAGCAAATGCTCGAGCGTGTGAACCGCGCCGGTTGGAATGGCGTCCACGTTGGGTTTGAGGAAGCGGAGATCAAATTTCGAGATCATATCTCCTTTGGGGCCGGTCTGAGTACCTGCCCGTCGGACCTGTGGGGCGGGCATACTAAGATGGTCGAGCTGAAATGATTCGACTTTCTTGGTCATAACAATAGTTTCGGCTGTTTTGGGTCAGATATTGAACGGGGCAGATACAGATGCCAAGACCCAATCAGTTTAGACCTGCAGTACCGACTAAAGAGCCCTACCGACACTGCCCCCCTCAAATACCATAGCAACTACACACGATTTAGGATATTACCCGGATCGGCTGCCAATCAGGGACTGAACCAGCCGAAACCGAAATTCTCCGTAATCTGTAGAAAATCGGCATTGCGATCAACCATGAGATCTGCCTGATAGTGCAGCCCGAAGTAGTTCTGCGCGGCGTTGAAGCAGCCGTTCGCCCGGACATTCGCCAGACACTCTCTTGCGTATTCTTCGCCATGCAGCGACCGGCAGACTCTCTCGAAAGTTTCCAAACGCCCCGGTGTGATTTCTTTCTGCCAGGCCGGATATTTCTCCTCATAAGCTGCCAGGAGCTCTGCATCGGAGCGCTCATGGTACTTTTCGTCATGGACAATCACCGGCGTTCCCAGTTTCTTTTTCGGCTGCGGCCGCACTTTCGGATAACCAAGCGACACCAGCACCACGGGGAAAACGCCATCCGGCAGCTTGAACATCTGGCGCAGTTCGCGGAAACACTCCAACACAGTGCCGACGTAGACTGAACCCAACTCAAGTGCGTCAGCGGCCGTACAAATGCTTTGAGCAGCAATAATCGTGTCCTGAAATGAAATCCAGAAATGACGGAACGAGTTGTTGGCAGCAAACGGCGCATTCTGAAGCTGAGCCCAGCGCTGCAACCTGCGCCAATCAATGCAAAAGAGCAGATCGACCGGCGCCGTCGCGACGAAAACCTGGTCGCCACAAAGTCTGTCCAACTCCTGTTTGGTCGCAGCATCAGTGATCTTGATTATTGAATAGGGCTGCAGATTGCCACCGGTAGCCGAATGGATTCCCGCTTCCAGAATCAGCTCCAGAACATCATTCGGGATCTGTCGATCAGAAAAGCTGCGGCAACTGCCTCTTTCGATTAGCAGTCTAAGCGTTTCATTGGGATACTGTCTGTTTGATGATTCGTTCATTCCATGATGGGATGGTTCGGCTTTATTCTCGGTCATAGTTCGGATTCCTTGTAGCTTGCAAAGTGGACCTCAAGCAAGAGACACATTCTCGTGGAAATGTAGATCGCGAATCTCGCCACTGGCTTCATCAATTAACCAACACCATCCGATAACGCGCTTTGCCCTGTCGGACCCTAACGATAGCGCTGTTGACCTGATCCATTGGCACAGCTTCGGTCTTGGCGACAATGTCATGACGCGCCGCGAATTCAAGCATCTCGGCGATTGCCGGTCGGCCGCCAATCACGCTACCACAAATGCTTAACTGACTGAACAGCAGGGGGAAGAGACTCGTGGTCAGCGGACCCAGTGCAGCACCGACAAAGCAGAGTTTGCCATTCGGACGCAGCAGTTTCAGATACTCACCCCAGTCAAGATCGGCGTAGACTGTCGAGATGATGAAATCCAGCGACCGGGCACCGCGCTCAAATACCCCTTTGTCGGAACCGACCACAAAGTGATGCGCGCCGAAACTCTTCGCCTCGGTTTCTTTGTCGGGCGTGGACGAAAATGCGGTCACTTCGCAGCCGAAAGCATTGGCGAATTGCACGGCCAAGTGCCCCAAACCACCAATGCCGATCACGCCGACTTTCATCGATGGCTTGACATCGTAGAGTCGCAACGGTGAATAGACGGTAGCTCCACCGCAAAGCAGAGGTGCGGCATTTTCGGAGGCGAGGTCATCCGGAATCTTGAAAGCGAAGCGACCGTCGACACGAATCGCTTTGGCGAAACCGCCGAAGTGGCCGTTGCAGGTGGCCTCGTTCTTCAAGCACATGTTTTCCTCACCCTTCAGGCACCATTCACAGTTCTGGCAAGAACTCCGCTGCCAGCCGATGCCAACCCGATCCCCTTTCTGCAAGTGCGTGACCTGCGCGCCAAGTTGGGTGACCGTACCAACGATCTCGTGTCCCGGCACCAATGGATAGATACTGTTCTGCCAGTCGTTGTCGATCAAATGGATGTCGCTGTGACAAATCCCGCAGTGCGTGATTGCCACTTCAATATCCCAAGGGCCAAGATTGTCCGGATCGTAGGCGAACCGGGACAACGATTGCTTGGCTGCCATGGCAGCGTGGGCGTCTATCTGCATAACATGCTCCTCTCTAATTGTGAGTGCGAGTTTCTGCCCGGGCGATAATTAAACCACTCGGCAATTCAGAAGCAATACGAGAAGACGAGTCCCCCCGTGAGTTACGAACCTGCCTGATGAGCGAAGTTGCGAATCATCATGCCGGTGGCTCTGGTCATTCCCATTTGCTCATAGAATGGTTGCAGCCGACGGTCGCAGGTCAAGTCGATCATGTACAGGTTGTCGAGCAACTTCAGCATGCGTTTCATGAGTTCATCACCGATTCCCTGCATCTGATATTCAGGCAGGACTTCGAGCAGCGGAATATATGCGCTCAATACGCCGTCGCTGATGGCATTGATGAATCCCACAACCCGGTTGGTTTGATCATCGACGGCAAGCACCACTCGATATGCTTGTTGCAGCAGCCGCAGATGCGTCTCTGATGACGGCGGCTTCGGCCAGCGGATGAAAAAGCCGGTGAGCATCTCGGGGGAGATGCCGTCGAGATTGGTTTGATAGGTAATCATCTGGCCGTCCGTGTGGGATAGTAATACTTCTGGAAGTCAATTCTACAAGAACTTCTGGAGCCACACGAAATCGAAATCTTCGTTGAACTTGCGTCCGACTCGCTGAAATCTGCCGCACTCGGTAAAACCATGCTTTTTCTGGAAGGCGATACTCGGTTCGTTGCGGGAGGACGCGCAACCAAGCAGTGTATCGACACCATGCGCCTTCGCGTCGGCTTCCAGCAGCTTCAGAAGCCGGTCACCGAGTCCTTGCCGTGTATGCTCCGGCAGTATGAAGATCGTGGCCTCGGCGGTACGCCGCAGGGTGTCAGCCGAATGATACGGACGGATCAAAGCAAATCCGACCACGGTTCCCTCCGGTGATTCGACCACGTGCATCGGGAACTTCCCTGCCACACCGCGCAGCCGATTAAGAAACGACGTGTCCACTTCCGTCGAAGGAAACGCGGCGAAGCTGGTTTTCACGAAATGATTGAAGACGTGGACCACAGCCTCGGCGTCGGTATCCTCGGCACGGCGGATATTGTATGGCATCAACTATTCCCTGTCTGCGACTATTTGACAGTTCTTTGCTTACACGCCGCACATGGTGCGGCGCCGCCTGAGAAGATGTAATTCACGAGATAGACGGCATCGGCGATTGTAATCTCTCCATCGCAGTCAGCATCGCCTGAAGCCAACGGGTCGGGCGCTGGTCCTGCGGAGAAAATATAGGCCACCAGATAAACCACGTCAGCGATGTCCACATCGTTGCTATGATCAGGATCGCCGCAGAGGTAGCCGCCGCCGAAATTCTGCCAGAACCCCGACTGTAGCAAGTAGCTGCCGGCACTTGACGGCCCCGCGGCAGTTTGTCCGATCGTGGAACCGAGGATGAGCGTGCCGACCATTTGTGTGCCGCCCCCCGAAGCCAATACCTGCCAATTTATCTGCTCATCGGCACGGGGCGAAGCGGTGATGTTGGTCGGCTCCGGTACCTCGAAGATAGGTGGATCAACCGGCGATGCGGACGGTACCGGCAACGGACTAATAGTCTCCGGATGCGTCACGGGCGTTTGCGGTTGAACCGGCTTGGCAACGGCTGTTTGGGGGTTGGCCACTTCGACCGGAGTTTTCTTGGCGGCGCTGCCGACCTCAGCATTCACAAGCAGCAATAGCGCCGCCAAAACAATAACCAGGATTAGCTTTGATCGCATAAGTCTCTTCTCCTGCAAGATATCAAAAGACGCATCAGCTCTGTGTGAAGTACGCCTCAATTCTCGCACCACAGTGGGGTGTCGGAAGCGGACGGAAACTCCCACTCCAAACACTACCACTCAGTCTCCATCATCACCAGATGTTCAGATATCTTCCAACTGCCCAGGCTGCAGTGAGAACACAGTATCAGTGCACTACAAGAACGTGAGTATATGTCACCAACAATTAGTCCATTTAGGCGGATTTGTCAATGAGAAACTGAGGATTGGCGTGATTATTGGCATGTTCAACACGAGCCTGCCAGATCGCGAGAACCCACCGGTAGAAAGCGATCGTTGTTATTGATGCCTCTACCCCCCAGGGCTGGAACTGACTGAAAACACCCTGACACTCCGAGTCATATCTCTCTAACCGAAACTTGCACAACGGGTTGACTTCAATCAAATTTCTGGTGTTGAGACCCATCCGCAGTTTGCGCCCACAACCAAGATACCCCGTGCTGAACGCTTTGCGAACCTTCCGGTTCGCCTTTTTGCGATCTTGAGTGAGGCGGGAATCACGTGCTCCTGGTGACTCTCCTTTGTTGGGAACACTTGGCGCCCAGCCTAGAAGAAAAGAGATCTGCCAAGTCTTCTTGAACTTGATTCTTGAGCTCAAATGGACTCATATCTCGGCCATAACCAACAAACATTCCGAAAGGACGCCATAATGCGGGTTCATTCTCCGGTTCCTCACCTCAGAATCTGTTCCCCCAAATGAACCACCTATTTCGCCACCTGGCTACTCTGGCGCCAGCATCAAATGCTGTACCTAGTGCACCTAGAAGCAGGCTACTTGATGGAGGCAAGCCAAGCAAGAGCTCACACACGGAAACGGGAAGAGCCAGCGAGGCCACCATGCCAGCGATATTCTGACAGGCGCCAGCACGTCGCAGTTCTGCGCTTGCCTTTCCCAAGGCTTTGCGAATCTCTGATTCCACCTTAATCTCGCCTCCACGAACAGCGTCTTCCCAGGTTCGTAAGAGCGAACGTAACCTTCGCATCTCACGGGATTCTCTCAGGGAAAGCGCCTCCTTTACAGTCTTGGGTGCGGGCATGTATTGAACTTCACTGATCAGCGCTCTCACGGCGATCCAGTAATTATCAGAGATGTTGGGATTCAACATCGCTGCCGCTAATTCAGACTTGGTGTTAGCAATGGAAGTCTGCCACGTTGTGGGTAATCCCATCTCTGATGAGTAGTGGAGTAATGACCGAATATCACAAAGGTCGTCCCGAACGCTCAACAGTAGACGCATAAGATAAAGGGTCAGTTCTTTCTTAGTCATGCCGAGACGTCGTGAAGTGGTCCGAGCTAGATACGGAATCATGTCCGGATCAGAAGCCAGTCCTCTGACAACATCAGGCAAGTGATCGCCCCATTCAGCCAGTTGTGGATCTAATCTGGCACGAGCGAGAACAAGATCACGAAGGAAGTCCAAGTCTTCGATGTCCTGCTCGGTGAAAAGCTCGCTGACGGGGAACTGCGATCTAACAAGCCGGGACCTAGGATTTTCCCTATGCCTTGACTGTTCTGCGATTATTATACCTTTAACCGACGCTGGGTGCATTTCATTCTCCAGCCACGCTTCACGCTCCTTTGGATGCAGTTCCAAGTGTGACTCGACGCCTGCACCAGAGAGTTGATCCAAATCAACTCCAGCATGAATTTGAGGAAAGTACAGATGAACCCTCTCGAAAATGCTGAGAAGCAAGAGAGCTTCATGCATGGTCTCTTTCGTGACTGCCCAAGGAACATGTCTTGTCTCGTCCATCCTAAGCGCAAGAAGCGTAGTTATTGTGAAGATCCCCGTAGGAGCGCTTTTCTTCTCAGGGACATAACCGCCATGCTCATACGCATCAAGTAACGCTGACGAGTACATGTCATCCAGAATGATGCCTTTGCTCGAAGATTGCGCTTTAGTGTTCAACATAGTCAAGTAGGTCAACCCCCCTGCGGTTTTGACATTCCAGATCGTCCATTCAAATACCCCCGACAGGACTCGAACCTGTTACCCTCTGCTTAGAAGGCAGATGCTCTATCCACATGAGCTACGGGGGCATTGTCAATCTGTATACGGCTGCCAGCATTGCGATCGCCGTTAGTTGTATTCTATGCCAATGCCAAAGTAGTGCCTTTGCCGCAAATCGGCAAACAGATTTTCGACGGATATGCAGATGCCGGCGGCAGTAGCGATGGAGAAATTGATGACCGGGGATGCGCCTATTTCTGAGTGGCAGCAGTGTCGGGTTTGGCAGTGTTGGATTGGGCGTCGCCGACCGTGACGTTTGGTCGAAGCAATTCGAGGGTCTTCTTTCCGATGCCCCGGACTTGCACCAGCTGCTCGATCGAGTCAAATCGACCGAGCCGTTGACGCAGATCGATAATCCGCTGGCTGATCACTTTGCCGACTCGAGGAAGCATCATCAGGCTCTCCGCGGGAGCAGTATTGATATTCAGCAAGAGCGAAGTTGGCTTGGCGGGCTTTCTTGTTGAGACAGAGGATGTATCTTTCGACTGAGTACGCGCAGGCTTGGGATCCGTCTGCAAGACCGGCGCGCTTGTATGCGGCTGCTTGGTTGCCGCACCTGCCGATTGAAAGAACAGCTCTGGCGGGAGTGTCTCAGTGCTTCTTTCGTAAAGCAGGATGCCGCCGCCGATCAGGACCATCAGCAGTAGAATCGCCAACGCGAATGTCTCAGCGCGGCTGAACTGAAAAATCTCTTTCCAGTCACTCATAACGGGTCAACCGCCAACGACAATACCAATTTGCCAATACGCCCCAGCGATTCCGGTGAGCACTTGTCCGGTGTGTCCTGAGTAGTGTGCCACCAAGGGTACTCAAAATCAATAACATCTATCATTCTTATGGATGCTGCCAACATGGGCAGATGGTCGTCGTAGATCGGCTGTGATAGCCGGGTATCGAAGGTAGCCGACATTCCGAGATGCGCGGCTCGAGCCCAGACCTTGTCAACCAGTTTCGACTCATAACGAACCGAGTATTCCTCTTTGAAGAATCGTTGATCCTTGTCTCCCACCATGTCAAGTACTACGCCGTAGTCGTACACTTTTGCGTTAGCGCGGCGCGCGAATTCCTTGGCGCCAAGGCAGTAGTAGTCCAGATCCCCGGATTTACCCCAGTCCTCGCCATCCAAGAATGCCAGATCAATACCTCTTTCCGCACGTTGCACAACAAGTTCCTTCGCTAGTTGCAGCAGAACCGCAGTGCCCGACGCGCCATCGTTGGCGCCCGGCAATGGCTGGGTTTGCTTCTGAGAATCGGCATCCATCTCCGAACGCGGGCGCGAATCCCAATGCGCGCAAAATAGTAAGCGGTTGCTGTTATCTGGATTGAACCTGCCGATCACATTCGTCAGGCACAGGGTATCGGAGGAATAAGGGTCTTTTACTCGGAAATCCTGCTTCTCTACCGCGATTCCAAGACTGTCTAGGGTGCGCGCGATCAGAGCGAGCGCCTGCCGATGCGCCGGTGTATTGGGTACACGTGGTCCAAGATCGCACTGTGCGATCAGATACCGATAGGCTGCGTTGCCGTCAAACTCGCTCGCCGACCGGCGTGAACCGCTGTCGGAACCACAAGAAATGGCGAATATGGCAAACGTGATTATCAAAACGCGTGTCGTCATTAGAAGCGTATTTCCACCCAGAAGGAGAGTTCACGCACATGGCTCTTCTTCTTGGTGAAGATATCGTTCGAATCCTGCCAGCGCGCCCTCATACCACCCTTGATGTTGGTAGAAAAGTTGTAGGTGACGCTCGGCACCACCGAGAAATCAGTGCGCTCGGCGGTGGTTTGGTTACCGGGGAGATAGTAGTTGACCGTGCGGTTAAGGCGGCTGCTGACATCCATATCGAAAGTCAGAGCCGACTGTATCTTGATCTTTCCAAAAAGAGGCAACCAGAGTTTGCTTCCGCCTCTGAAAGAGTACGATGTATGCATAGATAGCGTGTTGGCAAAGTCCTTGACGTCACCGGTTCGAAAGCCGGTCGAATCGCTGCCGAAGTCTTCACGCTCAGAAATCGTCTTGGAGTAGTTCAGGGTGGATTGCAGACCCTGCGCCAACTTCCAATCGACCTTGACTGCCACCAGTGGCGAATAGTTTATTGCTGTCGAGCGGCCCCTGAGCGTTCCGTACTGCTTGCTGGTCGAAGTATTCCGTTGGCGGGAATACTTGGAATCAAGTGAGATGGACTTGAACAAGAGCTTAGGCAGAAGCAAGTAGTCGAGCTTACCGAAAGTGAATGTCAGATCCGGGTAAGTGGTTGACTCATCGCGCGTCGCTTTGCCGGTTGCATCCGAAGTGTTATAGGCGTAGGCGGTAGCAATCTTGATGCCTAGAATCAATCGTACCCCGGATCGAAACGAATAACCCCGCCCCCAATTTATCAAGTCTGTTTGACTGGTGCCGGTGGAAATGGCAATGCGATCTGCCTTCGGATCGTCCGAGAGACCAATTCGATAGAGAAAACTCGGCCGCTGCACAAAACCGGCGAAAGATTCGCGTTTCTCCCAGTGGAAAGAGCCGCCAATCGGATCGACTCGGTCGGTGAAGAAGTGAATAAACTGCAATCCGAACCCATAGAACGGTGTTCCCGGTGTCCCCTCCGCCTTCCGCTTGCCTTTCTGACTGTCTGGCTTGGGGCCGGTTAAGCCGTGCTTGGCTTTCGTCGAGTCAGACGTTGCGGCACCCGGTTTGGTCGGGACTTGATTCTTCGGGGTTTCCGCGCCGACTCCTTTACCTTTGCCCCCCTTGTCCGCAAGCGAATCAGGCTTTGTTGAAGTCGTGTCTCCAGCAACCGGAGGAATTACCGGCGGCTTTACTTCGCCCTTCTTTTCGTCTTTCGGCGGTGTTATCGGAATGGGCGGAGCCTGACCGCTGTCAGGATTTGGTTCCGCAAACACGACCGCAAAAGTCTGACCAGTGCCCTTGGGAAGACTGAGGGACGCCTTCTTGCCGCCACCAACTTTGGTGGTATCCTTCAAAGAATCGGCGGCCGGTGGCTCCGGAGGATTCGTCCCACCGCGACCCTGCCGCACAGAATCAGGCGATGGAACTCTCGTACTATCCACTGCCGGCAGACCGTGGAGTTTGCCTTTGCCGTCGCTTTTCTTGCCGGCAGAATCGGGAGGAACAGTTTCACCCTTGCCTTTCTTCTTAGGGATGGTCTCCTTGGGTGGCGCCTTCTTGGTCGATGGCTGGTTCTTGCCAAGCAGTTTTTGCAGATCGAGAGTGGCGTTGGCAGTCAAGTTTCTGCTGTTATCGGCGCGCCGAGTACCTATCTCTTTTACGCTCGCCGAGGTCAGCACTACATTCTCCGCGTGACTGACCGAGTAACCGAGCTTGGTGCCAGTGACAAACGACAGAATCTGAAACGAATAGTTGGTCGAGAAATTCTGAGTGTACTGCCGTTCCGCACCCAACTTGGCTTGCTTGGGGTCAAGTGCGAACTTGAGGAGTGTCGGATCGCTTAGATCGCGGTCAGTCGTGAAGCTGTAAGCGACGTCGACCGAGTTCAGCGGCGCGAAACCAGTTTCGAAGCTGCCCTGAAACGTCCGCAGATAACGATTTGTCTGCGTGCCAAAACTATTCGTCGTGCTCTCGAGCGTGCGGTTGACCGTACCGTCGAGGGAAGCACGCAGGGGAATCGGGTTGAACTCGGTGCCCAACAATCGCTTCGGCAATAGCGGCATGCCACGCAACCATGACAGGAGTTTCAGCCCATGCTTAATCGGGCTGTTGACGGCGTACCTGCCCTTGAGTGTGTAGCGTTCACTCACTGAATTAGGCGTCGTGGGCGAGCGTCCAATTGACTTGTCGTATGAGAAATTCGAGTTGAACCTGTTTAGCAGAGCGCCGTAGATGATATTCCGGGTCGGTTTGTTCCAGCTCTCTCCGATCTGGAAGTGAGTGGCCGTGCTTACCGACTTCTGTTCCTCGGTGCGGGCCGCAGTCACTACAATATCAGAGCCGGTGATAAGTCGGGGCGAAGACTCATTGCGACGCCAGCTATAGCCGACTGGGATGCTGGCATTTTCCTTCGGTGATAGAAACTTGTCGAGTCTCACATCTGCGCTATAGCCATAGTTGGTGGTGGAGTTGCCAGATCCGAGATTACCGCGATCGGAAGTCAGATTCCGGAAGAATGCATCCTGCTTGGAATAGTCAGAGTGGAAGGAACCGAGATCGCCAAACGAAATCGAGGTGGCTGCAACAGCTGCCAAACCGCGGTCGTTCCGCACGCTTGTAACCCGCAGTTCATCTACCCACAGTTCCCCCGTAACCAGCTTCTGCGATTCACTCGTATGCAAATTGACGATGCCCATGGCATAGTATTTGACGCGCGTTAGAGACGGGCTACCGACAACACGGTAGTGAGGATGCGCCGGCACCGGTATATGAGTGGAATCAGACGTAGTATCTTTGGGGATCAGTTTCAATTGGCTGATGTCGTCAAAAGTGATGTCAACTGCGTTGTGCGCGCTCCATCCGGAATCAATCGTGGTACGATACTCATAGTAGTTGGCAGCGTCGGGACCGAAACGAAAGAAGAACTCAACGCTGTCGCGGACACTGTCACCATGAACCCACATTGCCAGCTTCCGATAACTGGTCAGATCCTGCGGTTTGTATGGTATCCTTGCTGCATAAGCGGTGTCACCGGGAAGTAGTTCCCTGTAATTCAGGCTGAGTGATTGTTCTTTCTCCTGCAAATTGTTGACCTGATCGTAGAAGCCGGCGACTCCGGGGGGCGAGTAGTAGTTTACATTTTCTTCAGTGTTGACAACCGCCGCATTGAGGCCTGCTGAATCACCACGCACGGCCGTCGTAGGAAGTGTTGCTTGTACCTCCCAGACGTTGCGCGCCAATTTGAGGTCGGCAATTTCAACGTAGGCGGCAGTGTCGGCATCGACTCCGTCAATCCACAGCCGGACTCCCGTTATGTTGGAGCGTGAAGGTGAACCAATACTGTCTTTTACGAATGCGTTGGTAAACGGAATACGCACCGTATACCAGCCATTTCGCGCTGAATTCGGCACCACGTTCTCGCCTTTGGCCAAGTCGATGGAGTAGGAGTAGTAGTTGTTCTTGAGATCGATAGCTCCGTTGCCGCTGAGATCTTCGGTGTCAGGACGCCCGTTAGTGCCCGGATCCTTACCGTTACCTTCGGTGCCATTTATGCGTTCATAGTTGTAAGGATTGCGGCCGTCGTATGCCCAATCGTCGCCATGCGGATCAGCAAAATTTGGAGAATCTGGGCAGTTGCACACCCGTTGCTCCGCACTATCGGGCATCAGATCAAGACCCGTATCCTCGTTGAAATCGAGAATGCCGTTCTTGTCGCGGTCTTCTGTGTCAAGTGTGCCGTTCGTCAGGCCATTACTATCCGGAAGGTCTTCTGTGATCTCGCCAAAATCAAGATGAAGCACGCCGAGCGATCCTCTCATCCGCAGTTCAATAAACTCAATCTTGCTCTGATCATAAGAACCCTTGCTCATAGCTTTCATTACTCCGCCCCAAGAGGACTTGCGATCGCTACCATTCGGCGTCAGGCGCATGACCAACACATTAGTGTGATCTTCCCCCGTCTTGGCTTGCCTGTCGTATATTTCCGTGACCGGAATTTGATCGTAGGGGTTGTACCAGATAAATCGTCCCGGCTTCGTGAGCGGCGATTGTTTTTGTTCCGGTATCGAGGCAGGATGCCACCCCTCACGGGTAACGCCCAGAGAAAACTGCTCGCGCGCTCCTTCGAAATCATCCACGTATGCTTCACCGCTGACATTCGAATTCGGTATCGACCGCGCCACTTCGCCATTGACCGAAACCTGAGAAGGGGAGTTGGTCTTTACAAACGGAAGGGCATCAACCATCTTCGTGAGTAGGTTGCTCTGGAAAGCGTACGATATGTCGGCGTCAAGATTGAGGGACTTGGACTGCTCTTCGCCGAGGCGTGGTTTGCGGTCGGTTGTCTTCTCTGACTTGTAGAGTACGGTAGTACCCATTCTTAGCTTGCTCCCGACCTGATACTCCGCCCGGGCGCCCAAAAGGGTCTTCTTCTCAGCCGCAATTAGCGGTGCGTACTCGTAGTCAACCTTGACATCAGCCCCAGGATTGAGTGCCTCCTGATTGAGGAATGAGATTTTGCCCAGTTCGTAGTAGATCTGGTAATCAACACCCTTCTTGAGTTGCTTGCCGTTCAGAGTCACGGTCTCGGATTCTGAGACAATGTCCGGGTGTCCCAAGTAGAACTCGCTCTGGCGCGTCGACGAATTGACCAGTAAATAGTACTTGCTCGAATCCGCCCGAACTTGCGTGTTTGTGTGGTAGAGAGTGTCCGCACGCACATCGAGTATCGGGTCTGCAAACGGCTCGCGTCTCGGGAAGCGCAAGTGCCCTCGGGCGAGGTCGATTATTTGTTCGTTACGGCTATCAATTCGTCCGTTGTTGTCGTTGTCGAGGCCGAGCAGGTTGATGAAGGATCTCCCATGTTGATTGTCCGGATCGGAGGCGTCACGGTCTATAGTGTTGGTGGCACTGCCTATGTAGACCTTCACCTCCAGATTGTCCGGGTCGTCAATCCTACCGCCCAGACTGTATACATTGCGCCAAACGTAGTTCCAAGTAACATCCGTCGGCTGTGGATTCACCTTGGCGATAAGCTTCAGCGTATAAGTTGAATTGGCTGGCCTGCTGCCGATCTCCGTATCGACATAGGTAGTGTGGGTAGCGTCTGTCCACCGTCGGTATTTGATATAAGCGCCAATCGACACATTAGTGACCGGTTGACTCATAATTACATAGTGTTCAGTGGGATGGAAAGTGAAAGTGCCGTAATTTGAACTCTTGGTGAATGAAACGAACATGCCCTGAACGTTCTCGTTAGCGTACCGTGGATTTGTCGTGTCGAAAGGATCAACGAAGAGGCGGCATGAATCCTTGGTGCTGCTGTAGTTAACGTCATAATCGTTCACAGAGAAGTAAAGATCAAGCTCGGTGATACTGTCTCCAGGATGCAAGTCGTTCTCGGAGACGGTGTCACGACGCGCGAGGTCGAAATAGGTCATGTCCAGAAACTGATTATCGCGGATAACGCGCGTCTGGGATTCCGTACCGGCCTTGAAACTGGCGCCCTGATTGGACGATTTTTCCTGGGATGCGATTGCTGTCAGTTTCAGTCCGCCGAGTTCTGCGGATGTCTTAACACCGAACAGCCCCTGAATCTGTCGCGAGTAACCTGTGAAACGGGTCCCCGGCAACGACAAGTTCGTGTTACCTAGTTCCACGGTTTTGATAACATCATCTTCCTCTCCCTTATAGCGCAATTGGATCCTATTGGCCAACGACTGCTGGCGTTTGGAGTCCTGATTGACGTCAACGAAAATCTTCGAACCAATGTTGCCGCTGATCGTGAAGCTGGATTGTTGCTCCATGTTCAATGACGGGAATTTGCTCTGTTTGTGGGTTGCAATTGAAGTCTGATCATCCCACTGGCTGTTTCCGGAGAATGATATGTTTCGATAACCGCTCACTTTCAGGCCTGCGCCACCTTCCCCCATAATCGACTTTGCTATCCGCGGTACTTCAAAAGGAATCTGAAATTGCAGCAGACTACCACCTGCACCCTGACGTGTCTTCTTCGCCTGAGAGGAATAGCTGTCCCGCCACAAACGGCGTGACTGGCAGTCTAGCAGCCATTGGCGATAATTGGCGGGCGATGCAGTCGCCGGTAGTGTCACATTTTGGAATTTGCCGTAACCCTGGTGGAAAACCAATAACTGGCTCGTAACGTCGTAACTAAAGGTCAGCTTGCGCTTAATGTTATCTGCTTTGAGAAGCGGGATGGAATCTAAGGATTTCGAAATGCCGATCTCGGGTTTATCGGGACTTATTGAAGCCACCACCGGCTGCAACAATTGCAACTCCATGCGGATGCCGGTTGCGGCCGAGACCAATGGTGCCGTCACTAATGCCGCAACTACGTACAGCAATACTGTCTGCACAACCGTGCGGCAGCATCGGAAAGTCGAAGTATGTTTAACAGGCTCTAAGATCATGCATTATATATGTTTTCGATAGAATCCTCCTCTAACTAAAGTCCCCAAGCAAAATAACCTCCTCGGTGAGATCGATGCTATAAATCTCTTTCACCTTCTCCTTAAGTCTTATCGACAAATCCCGAACTTCAGACGCGGTCGCTCCACCTTTGTTGATCAGAATATTGGCGTGACCCGGAAAGACCCCTGCCTGCCCGATTTGCATCTGCTTGGCGCCTATTTGGTCGAGTAGATATCCGGCGGCAATTCTGCCGTGCGGTGCTGTCGCCGATTCGACATTCTTGAAGAAACAGCCGGCGGAAATGTTGTCTTTCGGGTGTTTCTGCCAGCGCTCGGCCAAAATCGTGTTCATTTTCTCCTTCAGGCAAGCGACATCGCTGTGTGCCAATTGGAATCGCCCGGAAATCACGATATTCTGGGACCACTTGAGATCGCTGTGGCGGTACTTGTAGCCGAGATTCTCCTTCCGTTCAGTATAGAAATCCTTTAACGGATGGTAGAGATTGACGTCGATCAGACGGTCGGAAATCGCGACACCATAGGCTCCCGCATTTCCCACTATTGCGCCACCGACGGTACCGGCGATGCCCGCCAGTGCTTCGAGACCCTCCAGACCGGCGGCAACTGTCTCTTCCACAAGCTTGTGCAAGGAGTAGCCGGCGCCGACCATGACGCAATCATCGTCTATCTCCAGCATTTCGATCTGGAGAACGATGATCATGCCTCGGAAACCCTTATCCGAAGAGAGGATGTTCGAACCACCACCGATGACAAAATACTCCAATTGATTCTGGCGGCAGAACTCTACTGCCTCCACCACTTCGTCGGCGCTGCGGCAAAACGCCACCCAGTCGGCCGGACCACCGATTCCGAAGGTGGTCAGCTTGCTGATCGGATAGTTCTGTTCGAGCCGACAACGGGTCTTCGCTTGCGTAGTAGTCACACCGGCCTTGCTGGGAGTAGTAGCCACTAAACAGTTGTCTCCACAAGTGGGAATATACGACATCCCGTCAATAAATCAAGTCTTGTCTTGAGCAGTTTCCGAAGTAGTTGTACCACTTGAGGTAGGATCGGTTCCCGATTTCTGATCCTTGCCCACTTCCTCGACGTAGTTCATTTGCAGTTCATACAGCAAGCGCGCAAGCAGCTTGTTTTCGTTTTCTATCAGATTACCGGCGGTTTTCCGCTTGACCATCTCCAGCATCTCGATTGTTGCCTGTGCCTGCTCCAAGTCACGTTCCACTTCCCCCGTGAGCGGATTCATTATCTTGCCGAGTTGTTGCATGCCTGCCGCATGCAAGCTGAAGAGTAGCGCCGTGAACAGCGCTTGATCGGTATGCTGCTGTTGCGCCATTACGCTTTTTCCTCCATATTGATCGCCACGGAAATGGCGTGCTGAAAATCGATCAACTCGGCGTCAACCTTCTTCAATTGGCGCTGAAAATCATAATCCTGCGTCAGATCGATCGATTGCTCCAGACGATTCGCAATCCCTTGCGCCTCCTCCAGTATTTTCCGCAGTTCGTCCTTAATCAAAGCGTCTCTATGAGACCCCACTTGACCGCTCCAGTCGACGTTGTTGCTTCACGAACTGATTCAAGCTTGCCTTCTCCTCGGCTGAGGTCAGTTCTCTATTTATCAGCAATTTATGGGCCCACTCGCGTGCCGTCAAGATTAAACTTAGATCATTCACCAGACTTGCCACTCTGAACTCCGGCATGCCGCTTTGCCTTATTCCCAGCAGATCACCCGGTCCGCGTAGTTCCAGATCAAGCTCTGCAATCGCAAAGCCGTCCCTGCTCTTTACGAAGCGCTCCAAACGCTGGGAACTTTCGCTGAACGTGTCCATTTCCGTCATCAGTATACAATATGACTTCTTATCCGACCGACCGACTCGGCCACGCAATTGATGCAACTGACTGAGGCCAAAGCGTTCAGCGTGTTCGATCAGGATGACGGTTGCGTCAGGAATGTCGATGCCAACTTCCACCACCGTTGTTGCCACCATGATTCCGATTTCGCGGCGGGAAAACCGAGACATCATCGCATCGCGTTCTTCCTTCTTCATCTGGCCATGCACGATTCCTATCGCCAGATCGGGGAACACATCGCTTTTCAATTCTTCGTATGCCTTGGTCGCGGCACGCAACTGCAGTTTCAGCGATTCCTCCACCAGCGGGTAGATGATAAACACTTGATTGCCGCGCGTAACTTCGTCGCGAATGAATTTGTAAATTTGCGGTCGCTCGGCTTCGGTACGAAGCGCCGTACGCACCCGCAACCTGCCGACCGGCATCTCGTCGATAATCGACAAATCGAGATCGCCGTATGCGGTCAGCGCTAACGTCCGCGGAATCGGCGTCGCCGTCATGACCAGCAGATCGGGAAACTCTCCCTTTCTGAGCAATTCCTCACGCTGTGCCACGCCGAAACGATGCTGTTCATCCACGATCACATAAGAGAGCTGCCGATAGACAACACCATCCGAAATCAACGCGTGCGTCCCCAGAATTATGTCAATCTCGCCGCTCGCCAGATCGTGCAGGATTTGTTGTCTCGCTGGAGATGGTGTTGAACCTGTCAACAGTTCAACATGTATCCCGCTGCTTGCCAGTATCTTGCCGATTGTTTGATAATGCTGCTGCGCCAGAATTTCGGTCGGCGCCATCAGCGCTGATTGAAAACCTGATCGCGCGACCAGCGCCATCGTCAACGCCGCCACCACCGTTTTACCGGAACCGACATCCCCTTGTAACAATCGTTGCATAGCGTATGGCTTCAGCAGATCTTCGGAGATTTCGGCGATCACTTTGTTCTGTGCCGCCGTGAGTTTGAATCGCAAGCCAACAACCAATGCCTGCTGCGTCTGGTTGGGTGGCTCGATTTTCTGCGGCTTCTGCTTGTGCGCAATTCTCTGGCGACGATCAACCACTTGTATCTGAAACAGAATCAATTCCCTGAGCGCCAGACAGCGACGCGCCTCGGCGCGAATTTCGAAATTGTCGGGATAGTGCATCTGGCTAACGGAAGTCGGCAAGTCCATCAGGTGCAGGTCGGCAACTACGCGCTTCGGTACCAGATCCTCCAGATACGCGGCGTACTGATCCAATGCCGGTTTGATGATCCTGCGAAAACCACGCGAATCAAGATAGAGTCGTTTGAGTGAATCACTCGACGGATACAGCGGTATGATTCTGCCGGTGTGGAGCATCTCTTCTTCTTCCGTATCGAAAATGATTTCGACTTCCGGATGCGCCATTTGCAGACCGCGAAAATCAGTCACCTTCCCCGACACCGACAACGTCATCCCTTTTTTGAATCGTCCCGCAAAATACTTCAGCCCCTCAAACCAAACCAGCGGCACATTGCCCGTACCATCGGTGATCAACACTTCATAGTAACCCCGGCTCCGTGTGCGCAACAATCCCTGCGTTAACACTCTGCCGACAACAGTGACTTCCGCGCCCAGTGTCAGTTCCGCGATGGGAGTCAGCTTGCTGCGATCAAGATACCTGCGCGGGAAGTAGTACAGAATATCCTCGACCGTATAGATTCCGATCCCATTGAGCGCCTCCGCCTTCTTCGGCCCGACACCTTTTAGATAAGTGACTTCTATTCCGGCAGGATTGTTGTTGGATGTCATGCGAGCAATGTGAGTGAATGTCGGGGAAAAGTCAATCAGGTCGTGGGGCACGTTGCACATGCCCGCGGGCGCAGCATGCTGCGCCCCTACGATCAAACACCAAGTAGGTTACGCCTGCTCGGGGCGTGACCGGTGGAACACTCTCACAGCCCAAGAAACTGAATCGCAACGCCGCAGAGGAGTATTGTGCCTCCGGCCAGAGCGTGGCTGTACCGCTCCAGCTTACCCATTGGCAGTAGATTTATTCCAAAACTGCTTACGAGCACAATGCTGAGCATCGTCAATATAGTCACGCTGCCGAACACGGCGGTCACCATGATCAAACCGGCGGTGCTATGCCGGGCGGCGGGATACATCACGATTGGAATGAGCGGTTCACAGGGGCCGAAGACAAAGATCGTGAACAGGATCCAGGGAGTGAGGTTGACTTTCTGTTCCTGTTCGTGAACATGAGCGTGTTCATCGTTATGGGTATGCGTATGAGCATGCTCGTCACCGTCTTTGTGGAAATGAAGATGCTGGTGCGGCCGGTTTCTGATCGCCCGGCGAATGCCCCAGGCCAGATAGACCAGACCGAACGCAATGAGCGCCCATCCGGCAATATTGCCCCGAAACGATTCGAGCCCTTCAAGTCGGGAGACAGCAACTCCCAGCGCAACGCCGACGAGCCCCAAGACAACTGAGCTGCCGATGTGACCGAGTCCGCACAGGAAAGTGATCCAGGTAGTCTTGGCCATCGACCACTTGCGGGCCTTGGCCATCACGATGAATGGGATATAATGATCCGGTCCGGCGACGGTATGAATAAGTGCGATCGATGCGGCGGTAACCGCTAATAGATATAAATCCTGCGACACTCAGAGTTACTCCTGTATCCATCAATACGTTTCACTTCCTCACTTCCTGCTCCCACTGTCGCACTTCGTCCAAGCGTTCGCGCCAGAGACCAACATCACGGGCGTCCCCCGAACTCAAGTAATGCTCGATATAGAGCCGCGCCGTGATATATTCGGCGAGTCGGTTGCCGCGAGAGCGCGTCGCCTCACGATAGGCATTCTCCGCTTGCCATTGTTCGGTCCCCATAACGGAGAGCGAATCGTACCAGTTTTGATAACCCGCATTCTCCACGTCGTAACGTGATGTAGTCTTCTGCGTGCCGTGATCCCATGCCACAAAGTGCACCGGCACGTATTTGCCCGAATCAAGCAGCGCCTGCACGCGCCGTTCGTAGGCAGCCGCGTCGAAAGTCTCCGCAAACTTGCCTTTGTTAAGCTTCATCTCCGGGAGCGTGATTTGCAGACTGTCAATTGCCAGTGGGATTGATACGCCGTGTACCGGCAGTTCATCTCGATGGGCAATAGAAACATCCATCTCCACCTGCGGTTGTGCGGGAGCGGATTGCGTGAAATTCGTCGTCTTCTCAGAGAGAGTGGTCGTCTGTTTGTCAGTTGCAGGTTTTCCTTGCCCTCTGACTGCCGATGAATCGATAGTGCGGATGATCATCATCGCGCTCTTCTCGCGGGACTGCAACTGCCGTCTCAAAGTATCAACTGGCGATGCTGCTGTCCTTGTCTCAGACGCCTCTGGAATCGCCAGGGTCTGACCTGTTTTCCTTGGCTCCGGAAACACCGGCGGTTCCTTGTACTCTTCATCCTTCACACTGACCGGGGTCCGGTCAGATTCGACGACCTTGCCGAGTATGGAATCGGGGATTTCCTGTCTGCGTTTCTGGTCTGACGATTTGAGCGGCTCCGTGGCGATAGCCGGTTGGACCTCCATGTGGTGCAAGGTTTCCCGTTGCTGTGGCGGATTGACTATGATCGTCTTGGGAACGGTATATCGCTCGGCTTCCAGTTTCCAAATCTGATTAACAACGACGACAACCAGAAACACTGCCGCTACCGAACTTAGTATCGCAATCAGCCGCCCTTTCGGCATGATTGGCTGCAGCAGAGCAAAGCCGCGTTTCGGTCGGGCCTCGGATGCCAATTTCGCGTCAATCCGTCCGGCCAAACCGTCGAAATAACCTTCGGCAGGCATGTCCACCTGTGCCTGTCGGGCGATCTGGTCGAGCTTCTTAAGTCGTTCGAGTGATGCCCGTAGGTCAGCGCTTTGACGCAGTTCTTCTTCCACCTGTGCCTTTTCGGTCGCAGAGAGTTTGCCATCGAGATAGGCGAAGAGCCGTTCGTCAAATTCGTGCATAGTCATCTTATGGCTCCAGCAAGTCCTTGAGGGCGAGCATCAGTTTCTGGCGCGCGCGATGCAAACGCGACATCACCGTGCCCTCATTGATCTTGAGCGTCGTTGCGATGTCAGCATAACTCATCTCCTCTTGCATCCGCAATACAAATACGATCCGATAGTCCGGTGGCAATTGCGCCAAAGCTTCCTGATAGCGCTTGTCGATCTCCTGTTGCGTCAGTGTCTCCGCCGGATCGCAGTCGATTGTCGCCATCTGATTCAGTACCAGTTCGCTTTCCTCGCCGTTCAACTGGAATTTCTGTCGGTTCAGATAGTTGAACGCGTTATTCGCGGCGATTCGGGCGATCCAACCGCCGAACGGATACTTTTCGTCGAACGTCCCCACCGCCTGAAAGGCTTTGATAAAGGCCTCCTGTGTCAAATCATCAGCCACGTCGTGCGAACCACCAAGTCGAAAACAAAGCGCATAGACCTTGCGTTGATACCGTCTTACGAGCAGGCCGAACGCCGTACGGTCGCCCTGCTTGGCGCGCCGAATCAACTCCCCATCGGGAGTATCATCCATGCCCGCCAACATAAATACAAACAAAAACAAGCTTTATTCCCCGGCTGCGCTGACAATCCTATATGTCATTCGTTCGAATATCTGCGGCTTCGGCTCGGTCGAAAAGCGGTCGTCCACTTCGGCTTGGTAGACGGCCAGCAGCGCCCTGACAAGTTCTTCCGGCGCATAGTGTTCAATTTGCTTTTTCAGTTCTATGAGGAAGTAAGGATTCATCCCCAACATACCGGCCAAATCCTTGTCGAGGATCTTGCCGGAGAACTTGCGGTATTTCAGCATCCGTTCAAATTGATTGTAGAATGCCCAAAAGAGCGGCGCCTGCGCCCCCGAACCGGAGCTTTCCAGATAGCGTTTGATCGCCCCCAGCGACGCCTCCAGCCGTCGGAAACCAAGTTGCTTGGCCGCTTCATATTGGGTGAAAAAATGGCTATCGGAAAGATAGTCGCGCACATCTGGAAGCTCGAGCTTCTTCTTGCCGGCATGCACGATGGCGATTTTTTCAACTTCGTTTTCGATATCGCCGCAGTCTCGACCGACAATCCGACAAAACTCGGTCACGGCATCGGCGTCGATAGCGAATCCCCGCGCGGCCAGACGTGAGCGCACGTACTCGGGAAGCGCGTCGTCATTGAGGTCTTTGATTTCGACCAGAGCGCAACGTTCGAGCATCTCCTTGACAAACTTGGTGCGGCCGTCAAGCTTGCGTGCCACGCCGATGAACGTCACGCTGGGATCGAGTGATTTGAGGGCTTTCGGGAGAAACTGCTGTGAAGCTTGCGGCAAACGGTCAAGCTCCGTCACTATCACAACCGTATTGCCTCCGAGAAGCGGTACGCCAAACAACCTCTCTTCGAGCGCCCCCGGATTGGCTTTGGCGCCGCCAAGCGAGTGTCGGTTGTAGGCGCGCTCACCCGCCGGAATCCGCTGCTTGACAATTTTCTCGGTCAGCAAGAAACGCTGATAATAGTCGTCCCCCTGCAGCAGATAAGCCGGATCAATTCTGCCGGTTTCAACTTGCCGCAGCGCCTGAGTATATGTCAGTTTTCCCACGACCGGATGTTAGGCTTTTCAAACCCCTTTGTCAACCGCTACTGATAGGTCGTTCCGGTACCCACCAGCCGCAATGTCAGGCCCTGAGTAGGCCTGACCTACCAGACTGACTATTTCAGCAGCACCATCTTCTTGACTTCAACATGATCGCCAATTTGCAGCCGATAGAAATAGACTCCAGATGCTACTTCCGCTCCCATGTTGTCCCTACCGTTCCATTGAACTCGCTTGCTGCCCGACGTAAGACGCTCGTTTATCAGGGTTGTCACCTCACGACCTAGAACATCATAAATCTCCAAAGATACAAACGAGGATTTCGGAAGGTCGAAGCCGATTTCCGTGCTCGGGTTGAAGGGGTTGGGATAGTTCTGATCAAGAGCCGGTTTCTCCGGAAGTACAGGTGACTGATCTCCATCGTCAACGTCGAGGGTATCGATGACCGTCACCTGAAAGCCTTCTTCTGGTATTGAGCTAATGAGCGAGTCCTGAGCCAGCCAGACAGTGTCACCGCCGTTAGCGAAGTAGAGGCTGTAGTCATCGGTAGGGGCAGCACTCGCCATTGGGGTGACTTCGATATGGTATACCCCTTCAAGCGGATGCGGGATGTAGATTGTGGCTCCCGTATCACCAGGCGTCAGTTCGTACATTTCATAAGAGGCGTTCTGTATAGTCGATGACCACCTGTCGATGGTTGCACCGATGGGATCTGTAACGATTAGGTCGACCGGCGACATCTTGACAATCTCGACGCCGCTGTATGGGAATTCAATATTGCCACTAATTGCCGTGATCTTGCCGTTAGCATCGAAGTCGAACTTTCTGTAAAAACCATGGTGTTTGCCCTCGTTCTTGAGTTCCCGAGTCACAACATATGCAGTTGTGTCAGTGTCCACGGCAAAACCCCAATCAGTTCCATCAGACTTGTACGGTGCCTTCTCTTTGTGAGTGTGCCCACAAAGGACGGCTTCGACTTTGTATTCGTCGCACAGCTCTGTAAATGTGACGTTGTTATTAAGGAATCGCCCATCCCCGAGATGCGGATGATGCATCATGACAAACTTGCCGCGTCCGGTACCAACACCTCCTTCAATGTCCGTCCGTAACCTGTTGAAATTGTACTCGTCCAGTCCCTCACTTTCCGGAGCTGAGAATATTTCAGCCTGACCTTCCTCATCCATGCCGCTGTTCAAGGAGAATAGTGTGATGTTCGTCTTAGCGGGATTTGCCGTGTAATAGAAGGGACCTATAAACTCCACATAATTTTCGAATCCTCTGCGCCTACTCTCATCCCCCCCAATTCCGTACAGCAAGAAATCCCACTGATATGCGTCATGATTTCCGGGGCAGAAGTATATCGGAATCGTCAATTGCTCATCGATGAACCAACTGCCCCAAGAGCCGTGAAGTGGCTGGATGAGTTCACTGTAGTTCGCCCCACCGTCGTTGTCTTCATCGAACCCCCAATTAACTACGTCCCCAGTTGCAACAACGAACGCAGGCGCAGGATTCAATTCTCGAATAGCTTTGATCTTTTCTGGCCAACCCTGGTTGCTCCCTGCAGCCACATGCAGATCAGTGATGTGCACAAAGAACCCTGCTTTGCCCACTCCACCATCACTCAGCTTGGTCACAAAAGCATCACCGGCACCTTGAAACGTCTGATAAGGATTCAAAGTCGGAAAGTTGGTGGAAGAAGTCCCGCCCGTCACATAGGCATTGCCGCTGCCATCAACCGCGATGCCTAATCCACCATCGTAGCTTCCCCCTCCGAGGTAGGTGCTGTAGATCAGGCTGCTGCCGGAACTGGAGAGCTTGGTGACAAAAGCATCCACAGTATCTTGATCCATTTGATAGGGGTTCAAAGTCGGGAAGTTGGAAGAAAATGTGACGCCTGTCACATAGGCATTACCGCTTACATCGACCGCGATGCCGTAACCCCAATCATAAGCCCCCCCACCAAGGTACGTGCTGTAGATCAGGCTGTTGCCAGAACTGGAGAGCTTGGTCACAAAAACATCCCGGTTTCCTTGATATGTCTGATAGGGATTCCGAGTCGGGAAGTTGGAGGAAAAAGTCTGGCCTGTCACATAGGCGTTACCAGTCCTATCGACCGCGATGCCGAAACCCCAATCCCAGTCTCCACCACCAAGGTAGGTGCTGTAGATCAGGCTGTTGCCGGTACTGGAGAGCTTGGTCACAAAAGCATCCATACTGCCTCGATACGTCTGATAGGGATTCAGCGTCGGCAAGTTCGGACCGGCACATCCTGTCACATAAGCATTGCCGCTCGCATCGACCGCGATGTCGTATCCGTAAGCATTATTCCACCCGAGGCAGGTGCTGTAGATCAGACTGTTACCGGCACTACTTAGCTTGGATACAAATGCATTGATGTTGGATAAATACGTCTGATAGGGATTCTGAGTCGGAAAGTCGAATGAACCGGTATGACCCGTCACATAGGCATTGCCGTTCTCATCAACCGCGATACCCTGTCCATCATCCCAATCTGCACCGCCGAGGTACGTGCTGTAAATCAGAGTGTTGCCCGTAGTGCTCAGCTTGGTCACAAAGGCATCAACGCTGTCCTGATCCGTCTGATATGGATTCTGAGTCGGGAAATTGGAAGACCAAGTCCTGCCGGTCACATAGGCATTGCCGCTACCATCAACTGCGATGTCGAAGCCCCAATCATCGTCTTCCCCCCCAAGGTAGGTGCTGTAGATCAGGCTGCTGCCGGAAGTGCTCATCTTGGTCACAAAAACATCAGAGTAGCCACCTTGATATCCAGCCTGATAAGGATTCTGGGTCGGGAGATTTGTAGACATAGTGAGGCCCGTCACATAGGTATTACCGCTCACATCAACCGCGATGCCGTATCCATCATCTATGCTGTTTCCTCCGAGGTAGGTGCTGTAGGACAACACGACTGATTGCGCACCCAGCGCCTGTCGGCGTGCACCTCCGGCCTCAAATCCAATTGTCTTCTCGGATAGCTGCGAGAGGCTGCCGGTTCCAGACAAAACACCGTTTGTGGGAGAGTTGATGGCTGCGGTCATGTCCCCCCATTTGGTTTTCAGGATCGTTCTGCCGTCGGCATCAAGCGAAGTCTCTTCCGCCCCTTCATAGGCAACCTTGATCTGAGCAATATCCGCACCCGGGGCAGCGATAAACTCATACGCCGCCTGACCGCTACCGTCGCCGGAGTATTTCAGGTCGATGCCGGAATAGATGTCTTTGAGCGTGATCGCTTCGTAGTTGGGAACGTCAGTATACCATTTGGTCGGATCGTTGCCGAGGAAGTAGTTGCACTTGTATTCCAGTTGGTCTTCGGCGAAAACCTCGGGGTTCGGATTTGCGCCGAGAAATTTGGCGTTGAGGATGAGTTGCTCGATGGAATCTTTGTCAGACACACCCCTAGCCCCTCTCAAGAGGGGAATAGACTCGTTCTGAACTATGCCGGCAGACAAATGCGAGTCCCCTCTCGAGAGGGGATTTAGGGGTGTGTTGTCCGTGTCAATCCGTCGGGTGAATTGGTATGTCACCCCTTCTTTGGTGAACCACATCGTCGCGCCACCGGCGTTGGCGCGGAACAAAACACGATCATCCCATTGCCCCATGTTCTTGGTGAACGACAGCGGCATCTTGTTGATAGACTGAATCGTTGGTTGTGTGTTGGCTGCAACAATCGAACCGCACAGGATCGCGGCGATGAAACCTAAAACTAACGTTGTCAAACGAGGCATAATGCCCTCCCAAAGCGTGTGGAATGGCTATAATAAGACTTCTAATCAATGAGTAAGATAACGATAATCGTGGCAAATGTCAACTAAAATTCCGCCCTGATGACTGGGAGTTGAAGAACCCCTTTTCATCGGGCGTCGTCAGGAATCCTGAGGTTGTCTCATAAGTTATGTTCTGGGCATACAAACCCTGCATGGTCTACATTGTGTAGTGGTCGCCCTTGCAGCGACCCGCATTAACATTGAGTGAAACGACAGGTCGGCGGGCGCACTGCCGTGCGCCCCTACGACAAATCGTTCGTCTGGCTGGTGAAATCCCACTTGTGGGACAACCTCTCCTTTCCTGACGACCTTGACTGGCTTGATAATCCGGCAGGAAAGGATTCCTGCCGGCGCGCTTGAAAGGCAACCCCGTGTGGTTGCCCGAATTGAGGTCAACCCGCACTCTCACCCCTACACCCCTCTCCCAGCGGGAGAGGGAAAGGGGGTGAGGGTGTAAGATGCTGGGGATCGTCAGACATGTGACAAATGAAAAAGGCGAGACCGGGTGTCTCGCCTTTTGCAGGGGGAGGTTTATGTAGTGTCAGTCCGCACTCAAATTGTTCTGGGCCGGATTCTCGCGCTCGGGAATCCAGTTCAGGGAATAGGTAAACTTATTGCGAAACAATAGCGCCATGTTGCGGAACGGCTGCAGATCACTGGCGCAATACATTTTGTTGTTGATCTGGTTGACGACCGCGAAGCTGTCGCCGTAGATTTCGACCGTGCGATCGCGGAAGACCTGCGGATTTAGTTCGACGAACTCCAGAAGCGTCAAAAGCGAGGCGTATTCGCACTCTTCCGGACTCCCGGAAAAGCGAGTGCGAAAGAGAATGCCTACATCCGGAACCGAAAACGACAGCACGGCGTTATGATGACCGTCAGCGCGCTTGTCCATAACTTTCGTGTAGAAGTAGCATTCCATCCGAGTCCTCCAAGTCATTCCGGCACTATGGGAAGCAAAGTTTGTGCCGCAGGAAAAGCGCCGGCAGGCGGCCTGTTCAATTTGTGACCAGAAGGTAGCCCCAATCATAACATGTTATCAATGTGCGGATTATCTGTTACGGATTCAGAGCTCTCGCGGCATTGAGTCAAGTCCCAAGAGGGTTTGACCTACAGACCTGCAATGGGATTCACACTTGTTGCAGCGCACTTGAGAACTTTGCATAGAACCCACCCGACGCTGCGCTTTGGGTGGGTTACCGAACATATTATGTCGATCCCGCCATCACATCACAATATCCCCGACGATTTTGCGATGCTCCTGCAGCGCAAACCTGTCAGTCATGCCGGCGATGTAGTCCTTGACCACTAACTTTGGCGGTTCGCTGTCGCTGCGCCGGCGATACTTGTCCTTGAGTAGCGTCCGGTCGGAGAGATAGGCGTCGAACAAATCGGCGACAACCTTCTTGGCGATGGCATTCATATCGACCAACGTCGGATGACGATACAAGCGGTCAAAGAGGAACTTCTTGAGTTGTCGTCCTGCCGTCAGGACTTCCGGTGAAAACTCGACGATGTTTTCCTTGTAGTTGACCACGTCTTCATAGCGCTGCAAGTTGAATTGCCCGATTCGGGATGCCGTATTGCTGAGCAAGTCCGATACCGCCCAGTCGATCAGCAGGCGGATCAAGTGATAGTGTCGCTTCTTCAGAGGAAGGTTGCCAAATTGTTGCACTGATTTCTCGAAGAGCCGTTTTAGTATCGGCACCAGCATCAGTTCGTCCGACGTGAGTATACCCGAGAAATAGCCGTCATCAAGATCATGCGCATTGTATGCGATTTCGTCGGCCAGATTGACCAGTTGTCCTTCCAGCGATGCTCGCAAATGCGGTTCGAAACTGGACTCGACCGGTAAGTCATAATCGGTCTCGTGCTTGACGATCCCTTCGCGCGTTTCATAGGTCAGATTCAACCCCGCGAAATGCGGATAGCGATCTTCCAGCAAATCAACCGCCCGTAACGACTGGGCATTGTGATTAAAGCCGCCGTCATCTTTGAGTATTTCCTGCAGCGCCGCTTCCCCCGCATGCCCAAACGGCGGATGACCGAGGTCATGCACCAATGCGATTGCCTCCGATAAGTCTTCATTCAGACGCAGTGTCTTGGCGATCGTGCGGGAGATCTGCGCCACTTCCATCGTATGCGTCAACCGAGTGCGGAAATGATCATCATCGGGTGCGGCAAACACCTGCGTCTTGTGCTTGAGTCGACGGAATGACGCCGAATGGATGATGCGGTCGCGGTCGCGTTGGAAGCGGGTGCGATAGGGGTGCTCCGGTTCCGGGTAAAGCCGCCCGCGCGACCGGAGATTGAGCACGGCATACGGCGCCAGATATTCGGCTTCGTGAGCTTCAAGCATCTCGCGAGTCGTCATAATCGAATTCATCTACCGGGTATACCTCAGACCAAACCGATGCGTTCCTCCCAAATATACATTATCGCGGAAGCCATAATCAAATATCAAACCGCCAACGCCCAAAGAAAACCCGCCGCTGATCTCGGTTGGTTCGGTTGCGAGCCCCAGATGCAGCGAGAACTCCTTGGTGACATCCACTTCCTGACCGACGAAGAACCGGTCACGCACGTTCTCTTCAAGATGCTGCGTGAGATGGAATGAAAAGGCGTCAGAAAAGACGTAGGATACGGATATCTCACTAATGAGCGGCAGTGACTGTGAACCCGATTTGTAACGTGGTCGGTTGATATTGCGCGCGACGGCGCCCACCGCCACTGCTTCGTGTGCATACCAAGTAACGCCAAGGTTCAACGCGGTCAAACCGAGGCTGCGATAGCCGCCGGCGTATTCCACATGCAGGTAGTTTGCCGATGCTCCGAGTCGCAAACGATATGGCAGGCCGACTGACCCGGCAAGCAAGTAATTCCGCTCCCAGTAGTAGTCCGATCCTGTCAACTGCGTAGTGCCGACAGTTAGCGAGAACGTTTTGCGGTCAATGGAAGCGGCTCCAGCGACGAGTTGAAAATCGGACATGTTGTACAACCGCGACAGCGACAAGTCGACGCCGATCTTACCCGAAATTCTCAAGGCAGGGTTGATATAAAGATCCAGCGACGACGGTTTGTGCAAATTGACACAGCCCGCCTTCGCAAACGACTGCACGGAGCCAGACGGATACTCGAATGCGCCGGAAGCGAACTCCGTTCCGATCAGCAGGACTAAGAGCAACGTGAGGATTGACCTATTTTGCATCTGCCACCGCAAAACCGATCTTCCGGCTGAAGATTTCGCCCTCTTCAACTTCGATCTTGAGAATATAAGCGCCCGGCGGTAACGTGCCATATTGCTCCGACTGACCGTCGTAGAAATAGTCTCCGGTTGACATCGGGAGAGAGTTCACGATTGTCCAATGCTTCCTCCCCGCCAGATCGAACACTTCTATCACGAACACGGTCGCAGGAGGACAACTGACGTGATAGCAAAGTCGCTCTGCCGAACGCGGAGAGAATACCCGATTTGCAAGCGTGACGGTGATTCTCTCGGTGAATTCGCCGGTGACTGAATTAGCCCTGCACGGCGTCGAGCCCGAGGCGGATGTCGAAACGTACCAACTTCGTGTTGTGCCGGTCTGCTTTTCGTTCAACTCTATCGAATGATTTCCATCGCCAACTTCTTTGAAGGTCAGGCTGTCAGAAATGACTCCGTTGTCATCGCGCAAAATCACAACATCGCCGGTGTTGTTCAAACTGCCCCAGTTGCTCGGCTCTATGGCCGGACAATCACTGCCGTAATATGATCCAAACGCAGCCGAATCCTGAGCCAAAACTAGGTAATGTCCGGGCGACACGAACACATCTTGTTCGATGATATACTGGTGCAGCGAATCGCCGATCATCCAACCTTGCAAATCGATGACCCTGCTCGATACGTTTTTCAACTCTACCCATTCGGTCTCCAGAGTTGCCTGCGGATTGGCGAGGAATTCGGTGACAATGATTTCGCCGGTCAGCGGTCCGACGGTAAATGCGGCACGGCTCACATTGTTGGCGACATTGTCGTCAGCGCTGATTACACCGATCACTACATGATATCCGCGCGCGAATGGGTGCGATATCTTGAGTACCAACGAGTCGCCGACAGGAATCGCGTTGATCGCCTGCTGTTCGATCAATTCCGTGTCTTCGGCAACACTGTCTAAGTCCAGATCATGATACAACCGAAACTCGGATGCCGGCGATGTCAGATAGCCGCAATTCCTGATAGCGATCGCAAGTGCGACTGAAGCTGAATCATCTGCTGACTCAACCGCAATGCCGCCATCCGCGAAACAGAGATCGTTTCGCGGCAGCATGGGATGGATGCTATTTTCACGACACGGGGTCGAACCTGACACGGAGACACTGACACTCCAGCGTCGACCTGACACAGTATCCTGCTCATCCAATTCGATCGATTGGTTGTCGTCACCCAGTTTTCGAAAAGTCAGGCTGTCTGAGATCACGCCATTGTCGTCGAGCAGAATGATCACATCGCCGGCGTTGTTAAGATTGCTCCATTTGCTCGGCTCTATTGCGAGGCAATCTTCTCCGTAGAAACGGCGAAACGCCGCCGTGTCTTGGGCAATCACGAAGTATTGCCGTGGCGACACGACTATGCTCTGCTCAAAGTCATATTGATGTTGCGAGTCGCCAATCATCCAGCCGTACAAATCAATGATTCGGCTTGATACGTTTTTCAGCTCTACCCATTCGGTCTCCAGAGCCGCCTGGGGATTGGCGAGGAATTCGGTGATGACGATTTCGCCGGTCAGAGGTCCTACTGAAAATACAGAGCGACTGGTATTGTTCGCGACATTGTCATCGGCATTGAGTATTCCAATTACGGCGTGATATCCGCGCGCAAAGGCGTGCGACATCTCGACAACCACCGAATCACCGGCTGGAATTGCCGGGACGGTTGCCTGCTCGATAAGTTCATCGTCTTCCGCCAGGCTGTCAAAATCACGATCATCATATAGTCTCAACTCCGAGTCGAGCGACGTGAGATAACCGTAATTCCTGATCGGCACAACAAAACGTACTGGTTCTTGATCGGATGTTGCACGGACGGTGATCCCGGAAACGAAGCCGATGTCGTTTCGCGGCGGGAGTTTTCGCACGCTATTGAGGCGGCAGGGCGTCGCGCCGGAACTGTCGGTTGATTGATAGAACAGTGACGCGAACGCCCCGGTGGTCGAGTCCTCATCACGCTCCCAACTAAATCCGACCTCCGGACTTCCACCATATTGCATACTGTCCGAAAGAGACTGCAAATCATTTTCAACGACGATGATATCGCCGAGATTGTCGAGACGGTGCCAGCCTTGGGGTTGAACCACCGCGCAACCGGTGGAGCCGAAATGATTGATAAAGGCAGCCGTGTCATCGCAAACGATCACCCGCTGCGATGGTGGTACGGTGACGTTGGTATCAATCGGGTAGCGCCGCGACACATCTCCTACCGCGAACCCCTTGAGACCAATGGGATAGGCAGCGACGTTCTTCAACTCGATCCACTCACAGTCTAACCGGTCGTCCGGATTGGGCACGAATTCGTTGACGACCAGTTCGCGGAAGAGATGGCCAAATCCAAATTCAAGACGCAGGATGTTGTCGGTCGAATCGGCATCCGGGGGTAACTGCAGGATCAACCGCTTGCGACCGGACGACTCACGATACTCGCGAATCAGATGGACAACTGAGTCTGGCAAGATTGCCGGCAGAGCTATGGGGTCGACTGAGTCACCGCTTGACAGTCCCCCCGAGAAATCACGGTCGAAATACGAAATCAAAACGGCGGGCTGAGATTGTTTTAGTCCGCGGTTGGCTACGCGCGTTGACAGAATGATCGGTTGCGACGTATCCGAAGGTGTGGTGACACCCGAACCGCTCGTCACAATAGCCAGGTTATTGTCGGGCGGAATCAACGAATTGACTCGCCCGGGAGTCGAGCCGGATGGCGCTTTGCAGATCCCGAAGTTGTCAGCATTCGCCGGCTTAAAAGGATTGATTCTCTCCAGCGTCACGCCATCCGACTGAGACGTTGACCAGATGACCGTTTCGCGATAGCCGGTGGAAGACATAAACAGAGTAATCGTGTCGCACGTGTTGCGCAGTGATATCTTGGCCATTAGCAGTAGGTAGTCTTCATTCGGAGCATCGCCCCAGATTCCGGAACCGTTGCCCCAGATCGACTCGAATGAGGTCAAACCGGGACCGGCGATTGGTCTGCGCGACAGCACCGCGAAGGCGCCAGCCGCCATGATCGTTCCGGCTGGAAAGCGGGTCGTGTCACCGCCTTCGATGATGAGATAGTCCGATAGCTTGACGCCGTCGGCGCCGGTATTGTGCAGTTCAATCCATTCCAGCGCCGTCTCGGAGCCGGGTTCGTTCGCCATGATCTCATTGATGATCACAGCGCCTTGCGCAGAACTATAGAGAGCGACGCACAGGCACAACCGTACCATGGAAAGATAAATATGATATTTGAATTTATCCGCCACCTTGCTCACAAGATAGCGACAAGCAGTTCGATTTGCAACCGCTCTAACGGATGATTTACTGGATTATATGGCCTACAAAAAAAGAGGGCCGAAGTCTTGCCTTCAGCCCTGTCACTCCTCTTTTGATCCCCGCCTTTGTCTATTGTTTTTTGTCGGCAAGCTGTTTCGATTCATAACGGCACTCGCTGGATTTGTCGCTTTCAAAACACAAGAAACTACATGGCAAAATCACAATTGACCCGTGCCTCCCAGACATCAAGCCGTTGTCGATCAAAGAGATACTTGGTCTGCGCCTTTACCCACAAAGAGAAAGCCTTGAGGCGCGTCAGCTTCTGGCCCACAGCGAAGTGAAAATAGTCGCCGGAGGATCGGCCAAGATTCGGATTGTAATACTTGAGCGTTACGGTCGCGGCCAGATCGTGAAACATTCGCCATAGCAGATCGGCTCTGACACTAAACGGTGAAGTTGGCGCCCCGGACCGCACACGTCTCTCGAGCTTCCACTGGCTCTCCACTTCGACGGAGCGACTGATCGGAGATTGTGTTGACAGCGACACCAGACGGCGACTACTGCTGTCGGCGGTCAGATCGAGATTCTCCCAGATCGCACGGACAATGATCTTGTTGCGAGTGCCGGCAAACTCGTCCATTGCCAGACTGGCTTTGGCAGCGGCGCAGCGACGATTATCCAGCCGGCTGTTCCAGCGCACGAGCGACACCCCGATGTCAACGTCATCAACAACTTCCAGTGTCGACGACGTTGCCAGACCCACACGTCCGGCACGTTTGTCGCGGTAGCTGAAGCCGACGTCGTTAATCGAGAGTTCCTCGTAGTCAGAGTAGGCATACCCACCCGACTGCAGATTCTGATAGCCACGTGCGTAGCTGAAGAAGGTAAGATCCTGACGAACGCGGCTTTGCTCAATCTCCGCCTGATATACATGCGCTGCTGACGAACCCAATCCAAATGATGATTCGCCCGACAGGGTCAACGTTCTGGCCGAAAAGCAAAAGTAAGGCGCAAGATATTCCTGGTGCTGTTTGGCGTCGCCGATGCGACCAAGCTGCTGTCGGATGAGGATGACTCCCGCAGAGCACTTAGATTGCCCGATCTCGACAAAAGAACCGATAGCCGTTCGGTAGAAATCCGCGCCCTCGATATCTGAGAGTAGAAGGCCAGTCTGAATTTCGCCAAAGCGTTGGCGAATCAAAATGCCGTTGTGCCGATTTTTGATCGGGCGCCTTAGACTTGACCCAAAATCGTTGTCCTCATGCAACTCAGTGTGATAGGATCCCAACCCCTGTGTGACACCTTGTCCAAGGCGCAGGTTGTAACTGCCCAAAATCACTTCGCCACCGGAATGGTTGTAGCGCAACGAGCGCGAACGAAAGAGCAACTGCTTCTGGTTGCGAAGTTCGAATGATAGATCAAGGCGTAGCTTCCCCCACTCGCACGCAAGTCGATCATAACGTACGAAAGTCAGTTCTTTTTCGAGCTTCTGCTGTAGGGAGCCGTGATAGCTCAGGCGCAATCGGGACTTCCCCCCCTCGACAGCCGCGACCGTGTCCGCGCTCTTCAGCTTGAGTGTTTCGTCCGTGAGAATGTCATCGTCGGGCGAACCGAGGAAACTCTCCATGAGCAGCAGGTAGTCGTCGTAGCTGATTTCACCCTCTTCCAATGCCTGATCAAGTTGATCGAGAGTAGTGTAAGTGCTTTCATGGAAATAGACCGGTGTAGTGGCGTAGATATGCACGTCAGCACAGAGCAGAAGGGCTAGCGCGATGAAGATTGCCGGTTTCTTCGACATCATCCCATGAGATTATACTTTTTCAACTTCCGATAGAGTGTCCGCTCGCCGATGCCCAGAAACGATGCCGCCTTCTTGCGATTGCCATCCACTCTTGCCAATGTCTCGCGGATTAGTCTCTCTTCCATCTCCTCAAGATCACCGCCAACAGTGAGCGGACGGACTTCCTGCCCCTCGCCGTCGCCAAAATGCCTGCCGATCAGCTTTTTCATCTCCATAACCTCGTTGGCCAGATTGAGCAACGCCTGATAAATTAATCGGTAACCCGACTCCTCCGGCCTGATGTTGGTGACCACGGGCAATGAGCGATCAGCAACGGCGTGCTTGTCAAGCAGCGACGCTACCGTCTCGCGGCTGATTTCACCATGCGGGTCGGTAATCAGGAGACGCTGCAGAAAATTCGTCAGTTCTCTGACATTGCCCGGCCATGCGTATTTGAACAGCAGGTCTGTAGCGTCGGGACTAAAACCGATTCCCTTTTTGTGCCGTCCGAGGAAATGCGCTATCAGCGGCAGAATATCCTCTGGACGTTCAGCGAGACGAATCAATTGGATATTGATTACGCCGAGACGGTAATACAGATCGGCGCGGAAATTGCCGCTTTCGACATCGGCCTCCAGATCGCGATTTGTGGCCGCGACGATGCGCACGTCAACGGTAACTGCCTTTCTGCCACCGACGGGGGTAAATGTTTTGGTTTCAATAGCGCGCAGCAGTTTCGCCTGCAGCCGTGGATGCATCTCACCGATCTCGTCGAGAAACAGTGTACCCTTATGTGCGTGCTGCAGCAGTCCGGGTTGCCTGCTGTCGGCGCCCGTAAATGCGCCCTTTTCGTAGCCGAATAATTCCGACTCCAGAAGCGTGTCCGGTATGGAAGCGCAATTGATTGACACAAACTCGCTGTCTTTGCGCGGCGAATTTTCATGCAACGCGCGAGCGATCAATTCCTTGCCGGTTCCCGATGGGCCTGTTACCAGAACGGAAATGTCAGTCGGCGCCACTTGTTGAACCCGAAGCGCAGCATCGCGCAGATTCTTGGAGTGACCCACAATTCCGGCGTTGTCCAACAAATAGCGGATGCCAATTGCGTCGCGAATGCTCTGTTCGATTTCGCCGAGCGACAACGCCAAATCGATAAAGTGGTCAACGGAAACATCGGCAATCGCACGACGACCAGTCAGCAAGAACACATCGGTCAATGGCGATAGACGGTTGAGCTTCCGCAGAAACGGCACCGCGTCCATCTCATGCGATTCAAAGTCAAGCAAGACAAACTTCTGCGCTTGCTTCGTCAGGTGGCTCAGCGCCTCGCTTAGTCCATCAACGATCTCGATTTGCAGATCGGTCCCTTTAGGCCACGAGGCGCATATTTGTTCAATCAACTTATCGCCTCTGATGGCGAGCATTCTCTTTTCGGTAATCATCGGCGCCTCCGCTTTCTCGGAGTCTGCATCGTTCTCGTCCGGGTTTTCGGAGTCTGTATCGTTTTTGAACGGAGCTTGGTAGGTCGCGTGTCTTCCACCAACTTCAGGTCAATCTCCCCTGATTCCAATGAGACCCTGACGACTTGCACTCTGACTTTGTCCCCCAATCGCAGATTGCGCCGAGTACGCTTCCCAATCACTTCAAACTTTTCAAGATCAGCAGTATAGTAATCATCTTCCAAAGTCGACAATCGCACCATACCTTCGGCCCCCACATCGACAATGCGAACAAAAAATCCGAACCCGAGCATGCCGCTGATTACACCATCATACACTTCTCCAAGCTGCCGCGACAAAAACTCCGCTTGTTTGATCGCCAGCGTTTCGCGCTCGGCTTGCATGATCACTATTTCTTGTTCCGAGCAATGCTTGCCGGTCCGCGTTAGTGAGGACTTCAGTGCCGCTCCTTTGGCGGGATTGTATTCACCACGGAGCACCTGCCTGAGAATGCGATGAACGATCAGATCGGGATAACGACGAATCGGCGACGTAAAGTGCAGATAAGACGCAAACGCCAATCCGAAGTGCCCTATGTTCTCCGGCTGATAATATGCCTTCTGCATCGAACGAATCAGCAACTCATTAAGAATCTCCTGTTCGTCCTTGCCGCGCAATCCCGATATAAAATCGGCGATGAACTTTGCTTGCGGAGGTAGTCCGAATGACACCCGGTGTCCGAAGTTTGCGGCGAAATTGATGAATGACGTCAACTTCTCCGGATTGGGAGACGGATGCACTCTGTAAAGCACGGGGATGTTTTTCGCCAGCAAAACCGACGCCACCGTCTTGTTTGCCAGCAACATGAATTCCTCGATAATGCGATTGCTCATCTTGCGCTCGCGACGGATGACACGTTTTGCCTGACCTTTGTCGTCGAGTTCGACTCTGTACTCAGCAACTTCGAAGTCAATCGATCCGGACTGCATGCGATTAGCAATCAGTTTCTGCGCCAATTCTTCCATCAGCCTTATTGTGCACGCAACGTCCTTGTTTTGTTCGAAGCCTTGACCGGAGTCGAGGAAACTCTGTACCTGCTCGTAGCTGAGCTTGGCCCGCGAACGGATAATGCTCTCCTCAAGCTGCTGTCCAACCACCCGGCCGTTCTTGTCGAGTTCGATAATTGCCGACATAGTCAGCCTGTCTTCATCTTCTCGCAACGAGCAGAGATCATTCGACAAACGCTCCGGCAGCATCGGCAGCACGCGATCGACCAAATAGGCCGACGCCGTGCGGGTGCGCGCCTCTTTGTCAAGACGACTATGCTCGCGGACATAGTAGCTGACGTCGGCAATGTGTACACCGAGTCGATAGCCTGATGTTGTCGCTTCCAAGGAAACAGCGTCATCATGGTCTTTGGCATCCTCCGGGTCTATTGTAAACACAACCGCATTTCGATAGTCATGCCGATGAGCGATCTCGTCAGTCGGAATTGCCTTTGGAATCGCTTCCGCTTCGGAGGTAACCGCGTGCGGAAACGAAATCGGGAGTTTGAATTGATGAATAATCGACAGAACATCGACGCCCGGATCTCCCGGCATACCGAGGACTTCGATGATTTTGCCATTGAGTTGAATTCGCGGGTCATCCGCTGGGGTCAGCAGCACCACAACCTTGGCGCCATCCGTTATCGTCATTCCCTTTGGCGGGCTGACACTGACCGTCACCTTGAGTCGCCGGTCGTCGGGTTTCACAAACGTGGCATAGCGCGAATGCTGATAGGCACCGACGATCTGAGTGGTGCGAGCTTCGACTATCCTGATGATCTCGCCCACCCGAAGTTCTTTTCCCTGTTTTTCGGATATGCGTACTTCGACCTTGTCGCCGTCAATGCCGCCCAAATCGCGGTAGCGGTCGATTTCAATGTCGCCACTGCCGTCATCCGGCTTCACAAATGCACGCCCCGACTTGGTGCGAGAGAGCTCACCGATCAGTGTCATCATCTTCGGCGGCATAACAATTCGATTGCCGCGAATTTCGGCCAGCTTACCGGAGTCAATCATGCTTCTGACCGTGCGCCGGAAAGCGGGATAATCCTTCTGAGATATCTGTAGCTTGCGTGCAAGCTCGCGTGTCTTAACAGGCCGATACTTCGCATCGGAAATCTGCTGCTGTATTAGCTCATCAAATCCAATCATTTTCAAAATCATAGTCCATTTTCTTGCCCCTTGTCAACAAAAAACTGTCAATTATACGTTATGATATGCCAAAATGGCAGTAGTTATTCAATCGTGATCACTAAGTAGTCGTTCATAAGTAGAAAGAGTCCGTTCATCAAAACATACGAAAACGATCCTCTCCAGAGTCGTGTTGTCGATGAGCCAATTCCTCACAGTGTCTATCGCAATGTGAGTCGCCTCTTCCAAAGGATAGCCATAGGCGCCAGTACTTATCGCCGGAAAGGCAATGCTGTGGAGATCATGCTCACATGTCAACTCAAGGCTGCGACAATAGCACTTGGCCAGCAATTCTGCTTCGCCGTGGTTGCCCCCGTGCCAAACAGGCCCGACAGTATGAATGACGAATTTCGCTTCGAGGTTGTAGCCCTTAGTTATCTTGGCATCGCCGGTCGTACAGCCATCAAGTGTGCGACACTCCTCGAGCAATCCCGGTCCGGCGGCACGGTGAATGGCACCGTCGACCCCACCACCGCCGAGCAGACCGGTATTGGCAGCATTGACAATGGCATCAACGTTAAGATCGATGATAGAACCGTGGTGTAGTTCAATTCGGGCAATCATCTTACTTGACGCCGTCAGGAACCCTTTCCTGACGGCAACTTCCCTTCCAACTCCCGGGCAGGAAGGGGTTCCTGCCCGCGCAACAAATGCTGTCTGATTCGGGGAGACATCGTGAATGTCAATCTTTGCGGCTGCGCATCAAGACTTTGGAGTACTTGTTCATGTTCTCCAAAATCACACCGGTACCACGCGCCACACAGGTGAGCGGATCATCGGCAACGATCACCGGCAAATTGGTTTCGTGACGAATGCGCTTGTCCAGCCCCTTCAGCAGTGCACCGCCGCCGGTCAGGACGATACCGTGATCGAGTATATCGGAAGCCAACTCCGGCGGTGTCTGCTCCAACGATTGTCGGACGGCGTCGATGATGCTGTTGACCGGCTCCGTCAACGCCTCTCTGATCTGCGCGGACGAGATCTTGATATTCTTCGGTACACCGGCGACGAGATCGCGTCCCTTGATTTCCATAAACTCCTCGCGATCCAGTTCAAAAGCCGAGCCAATGTTGATCTTGATTTCTTCCGCCGTGAGTTCGCCGATCAAGAGGTTGTAGTTCTTCTTGAGATAGATGACGATGGCTTCGTTCATTTCGTCGCCGGCGATTCGGATCGACGTATTGTTGACGATACCATTCAGCGCGATGACCGCAATCTCGGAAGTGCCTCCGCCTACGTCGATAATCATGATGCCGGACGGCTGGTCGACCGGCAGACCGACACCGATTGCCGCTGCCATCGGCTCTTGCACTAGGAAGACCTCTCTAGCGCCGGCGTTTTCCGCCGAGTCTCGCACCGCGCGTTTTTCTACTTCCGTGATGCCCGACGGCACGCAGATCACGATTCGCGGTTTCATCAGAAACTTGTGCCGTACGACCCGCTTGATGAAATCGGACAGCAGTCGCTCGGTGATTTCGAAGTCGGCAATCACGCCGTCCTTGAGCGGTCGGATCGCATTGATTTCGCCCGGAGTACGCCCGATCATCTTGCGTGCCTCTGAGCCAATGGCCAGAATTTTGTTGGTTGACACTTCAACCGCCACTACTGACGGTTCATTCAGTACGATCCCCTGTCCGCGTACGAATACCAGCGTGTTGGCGGTACCGAGGTCTATTCCAATATCATTCGAAAACTTGCCAAAAATCGACATGCTCTAACCGGCCCTCATAAAGGCTGACAACTTATGCTGATAATCGCCCGACGGCAAGTGAAATATTTCGTGTTCATCGGACTCTGATCGGCATAACGACCAGAGTTTGCCCGTCCCAGATTAGTCTCTTCTGCAGCGAAAATGCGGTTTGATTGTGCAGGAGGCGCGTATACCACGACTCGTGCTGGAAGACCAACTGACCGGCAAAGAAAGTAATTCGCGGGAATTCCTTGGCGGCATCCACGCACAAAGAGTGGGCATTCTCCACGACATCGATCCCCATTGACATTCGGTAGGCCGAAGGCATACCGAGTCGCTCGGCCAGTTCAACATAGCGTTTGAGCGAGTCTGCGGTGCGCTCCTTCAACATCTGAATGTGCTCGGAACCCTTCATCTCTCCCGAATCCACTACCCCAACCGACAGGAAGACGATATTGTTGAACTGTCCCCGGAAAGTTCGGAGGATATTTAGCAGCGTGTGCACTCCGAGACCTCCGTAACCGGCTACCAGCACTCCTGCTGTCGGCAAGCGGGAATCAAACTCGGCCCTCGGGGCAGTGATCGGTTCTGCAGGGATATCGGAGAGATCCTGGTTGAGCTTGTTGATTCGCGCCGCCACTCCTCGGTAGTGTGCCCTGATTATCATACAAAGCACGACGAACAGGCCCGTGAGTACGACGGTTAACCATCCACCCTCGGAGAATTTCTCGTACGTTGTGATAGTCAGTACGGTCGCGCACAGTACAAATCCTATTAGAAACAACGTCACATGCCGCTTCCACGCCTTACTGCCGTGCCGTGTGATCCAGAGTTTCAACATGCCGAACATCGAAAGCGAAAAGGTAAGAAATACATTGATGCTGTACATGACCACCAAGCTGTGGATGTTTCCTCTGGTATAAACGACCACCGCCAGCGACGCCACACCCATTAGGACAATGCCGTTCTGGGTCGTCAGTCTTTCTGACAAAGTAGCGAAATGTCGCGGTACCCAGGAATCGACCGCCATGTTAGCCAGAACCCGTGGACCGTCAATAAAACCGGCCTGCGCACCGACAACCAATAGAGCACCCGCCGCGAACATGGTCAATACAACAAACAACTGTCCTGCCGGGAAGTGAGCCGCGACATTGTACGCAAGCACGGCATTCATCGTCTTGCCCGGTTCAGGATTGATGTCCCAGAGCAAGTAGCAGATCAACAAGCCGGCGGCGGTAATGGACAGCGAAGTGGCCATGTAGATCATCGTGCGCTTGGCTGTATGCACGCGCGGTTCGCGCATGACCGGCAAGCCGTTTGAGACCGCCTCCAAACCGGTATAGGTACCTCCACCCATGGAGAAAGCCCGGGCGAAGATCGCTACCATCCCGACAAGTCCCAGCGCGCTGTAACCGTGTCCAAATCCTGTAGCGGCCTTGTCGACAATCGCCGGAACACTGTCAACGTGCGTGAAAATGCCGGCACCGATCAGAACCGCGTGTGTGATTAGAAAGAGAACAAAGATGGGCGCCAGAGCTAGGACCGACTCTCTCACGCCTCGAATATTGAGAATGGTCAGAACAATGATAAGGCCGGCCGTCAAGGGCAGGCGGGCAAACTGCCACTGCATCGGCAGCAGACTGAAAAGCGCATCTCCTGCGGCGACAATCGACACGGCAATCGTGAGTATGTAATCCACGAGCAGTGCGCTTCCGGAGACCACTCCGATGCGCGCACCCAGAAGCTTCGAAGCGACCAGATAACCGCCGCCACCGTGTGGAAACTCCTCGATGATGCGGCTGTAGCTCATCGAGATGATAATCACAGTCAAGGCCGTCGCAGCCGCCAAAGCAAATGCCAGATAGGTGTGTCCATGGAGCGCTCGGAATGCTTCTTCGGGTCCATAAGATGATGACGACAACCCATCTGCGCCGAGTCCGATCCAAGCCAGAACGGGAATCAGGGATATCTTGTGAAACAGCGATGGCTCATTGATATCGCGTGGCTTGCCAAAGAGGACATGCTTGACGCGTGAGCCAAGGGGCTCTTGATCGTCAGGGTCAGGTAGGGGCGTTGGTGATTCAGTTTTGGTCATAAATGGCGGGATACTCTCCCGCTTTCAGTCCTCAATAATGCTGGGCGTGGAATCTATCGTGGCTCAAAGGTATTGTCAAATGAATCTTCAGAAGCTAGATAGTGCCAGTGGCAGGTCTCGATGCAACAACAGAAGCTTTCCAAAAGAGTCGGGGTGAGAGGATTTGAACCTCCGACATCTTGCTCCCAAAGCAAGCGCGCTACCGGGCTGCGCCACACCCCGAAACCATAAAGGTGGACTAATAATAGACTTGGTCGGCGCAATGTCAAGTAGCATTTCCCGTTGACTTATCGTGTATGGTCGGGGTATCTTCTGTCAATTGATAGACGACTTAGGTGCGCACCGTATTCGAAGAGGCAGTTCGCATGACTGAAATCACCCGTGAAGAAATGGACGTTGATGTCCTATTGGTTGGAGCCGGACCGGCGAATCTCGCCTCTGCCTACCGACTATTAGAGTTGATCGAACAGGATACAGCCGGAGGAGGCAACCTCGGCGAGACCGTCATCATGGTCATCGAAAAGGGAGCGCATGTCGGCGCCCATTCGATATCGGGAGCCGTCCTGGATCCCGTTTCGCTGAAAGAGCTGATTCCGAATTTCTCCGAACTGGGAGCGCCGGTCAAAACACCGGTGTCATCCGAAACAATGTTGTACTTGACTCGTGGTGGCAAATTCAGAGTTCCCTGGGTGCCTTCCAGCATGCATCACCACGGCTGCTATATCATCTCACTGAACGAACTAACAAGTTGGCTTGGCGCACAACTCGAAGCAAAGGGCTGCGAGATATTTGCCGGTACGGCAGGCGCAAAACTGCTCTTTGAAGACGACAAGGTTGTCGGCGTGCAAACCGATGACAAGGGCATCAACAAGGACGGCGAACCCAAGGCCGCGTTTGAGCCCGGAATGAATCTGCGGGCGAAAGTTACGGTGCTTGGTGAAGGTGTTCGCGGTTCGCTCACGAAAACACTAATCAGCAAGCTGAAACTGGACGACAACCGCAATCCGCAAACCTACACGACCGGCGTGAAGGAGTTGTGGGAGTTCCCTGCCGGAACCCTGACATCGGGCGCCGTCTACCACACGATGGGGTTTCCCCTCGACCGGCAAACTTTTGGCGGTGGATTCATTTACAACCTATCCGACACTTTGATGGCAATTGGACTGGTTGTCGGACTTAACTACCGTAATCCGTTCACCGAGCCGCAGGCGCTTTTCTCTCAGATGAAAACGCATCCATTTATCGCCAAGCTGCTTGAGAAGGGCAAGATGATTCGTTACGGCGCTAAGGCGATTCCGGAGGGCGGATATTGGTCGGTCCCCAAGAACTATGGCGATGGTTTCCTGATCACGGGTGACGCCACCGCGTTTTTGAATCCGGCGCGATTGAAGGGAGTTCACCTGGCAATCAAGTCCGGTATGCTGGCAGCGGAAACCATTTTCGCCGCGCTCAAAAATGGCGACTTCTCTGATGCCGCGCTGTCACTCTATGATCAGAAATGGCGTTCGTCGGTCATCTATCAGGAGCTATACGGTCAGCGCAATTTTCACCACATGTTTGAGCACGGCGTTTGGTCGGCCCCGAGGTTTGTCGTTAGGCGGATTTTCCAAGGTCCTGGCGCCTTCCGCAAACGGCCACCGATCATCGAAGATCACCTCAACATGCGCAAGCTCGCCGACTATTTCGGCAGTTCGGTGCCGAAGCCGGAGCGATGGCGGCCCAAACCAGACGGAAAGTTGGTGATGAATAAACTCGATGCCGTCTATTTCTCCGGCACACATCATGAGGAAGACCAGCCGTCTCATCTGTTGGTTAGCGACACCGGAATTTGCGCCACCAAGTGCGTGTCAGAATACGGCAATCCCTGCCAGTTTTTCTGCCCGGCTCAGGTCTACGAGATGGAAGATGAAGGTGCAGTACGCAAATTGAAAATCAACGCCTCCAACTGCGTCCATTGCAAGACGTGCGACATTGCTGACCCGTACGGCGTTATCACCTGGGTAACGCCCGAAGGCGGTGGCGGTCCCAAGTATGACGGGCTGTAGCAACCTGCTGCGCAGCACACTAAGCAGCAAGCCTTCCGGCGGCTACTTCAATGGGTACAACTTTATTGACTGTTTGTCGAAGTCGCGTAGAAGTTGCTTTTCGACTCGGAATCGATACTGATTAGTGCCGGGTTTGAGAATTGGTTCGTTGGCGCCAAAACCAACACTGTACTTGCCTGTGATGGTGTTCGTATAGAAATCGTAGGTGCCAACCTCGCTGGCGGAAAACATCAGCGCGTAATGTTGATGCTTCCAGGCGCTCTCAGGAAAATACTCCTTGAACAAGAAGCTCTCGTAAGAACCCTGACCTTGGCTTTCGCCGATCAGTACCGCTGCTTTGACATCTCCTACTTTCGGCGTAATCTCGACATTATAGTAGGCACTGTCTTCCAGAATCCGTATCTGGAATTCGGTCGTTCCCGACTCATAAACGATCTTGCCCCGATCCGGCGCTCCGGCAAGGATACCAGCGCTCGGTTGTTTCGCCACATAGGTCTTGAATTCCGTTTGCAGCGCGACCCAGGTTTTGCCGGTAACAGCGGCAACGACATCCTGGAAGTTCTTTTCCGTTATTGCCTTCACCTCCGCTTCACTACCCGAAAGCTGTCGATAAAGCTGCAAATACTTCTCCCTGCCGATCTCCTCAAAAAGAAACTTGCAGAAGAGACCCGCAACCGGATAGGTGAAGTCAGGATTGTCTTCCCAGCCTCTGAAACTGTCATACGTAAGAAGATCCGCCCATTCACAATTGCCGCTACGGTAGATGTAACCGCCGAGATAAAGCATCACCGGCGCCGTTCGCCCCCACCGACCACCGAGGAAAGTCGCGGTCCCCTCTTCCACGAACGGTAGCGTATAGAGTGGCAACGAGTCAACCGCATAGGCAACGAGAAATTGGGCAATCTCATGGTATGGTGGCGAGAATTTGCTGATGACCGCGTCAAGGGGTTTGTAGAAGTCACCATGCACCGGTATGCCGGTCAGTTGCTGCACTTCTCCGAAAGACTCGCACAGCACCATGCGGAACTTGGCCCTTTGCAGGTTTGCCATTTTTTCCTCGGAGATGCCGAGCGTCTTGGCAGTCGCCTCGACAAACTGATCGGCGGCGGCGACATTGCTTCGCTCATAGAGCTTCAGATCGCGATAGATTAGATCAAAGTACTTTCCCGGTGCTTGATCCCAACTCTCGGTGAACACCCGTAGTGACGATGTCAGCGACGGTTCGACAGTGGCCATAGTGACGGCATAGTACATGTCGGTGTACGTTGTGTCCTTGGTAGTGATTCGGCAGTTGATCTTGGCAAAACCGCGATTCATCGTAATGGTGTCTATCGTTATCTTGGCGGCACCCGACCTCAATAGGGTGAGATTGCGCAGCAGCGCTGATCCCACTTCCAGTTTAACCGGTACATCCTTGTACTTGATGCCGAGCTGATCCGCCCAAGTGCGATCAAGCAGTGACCAGTGGTTAAGAGCGGACAGGTCATCCCCCGCCTTCAACGCATCTACATAATCGTAGAAGAATCGCTGTATCTCCGGTTGGGAGATGTCAGCCGCCGCAAGCTGAGCCCAGAACAGCAAGCATATTGCCAAGATTCGCTTCATGATTTCTCCTCTATCTACTTGTACCTACCTACTGAATATTCGACTGAACCGGCTGGAAGCTTTATCACGCCCACCGACCAAGTGGCGTTTCATTTCTAATCATGCATTATAGGATCCAAGCCGTCGTAGAAGCCAAGATTTCTTGCGCGTTTGCAGCTCGGTCGCTATATGCGGACGTACACATCCTCATCAACAATCTCTACATCGTACGTCTCGATCTTGACACCGAGAGCATCCAACGACTCACCGGTGATCACGTTCAATCGCCAACCGTGCAACGGGCAGGTCACAATCTCGCCGTCAAGCGGGCCACCTTCAAAACTGGCGCCCTGGTGCGGACAGATATCTTCGACGGCAGAAAATCTATCACCGACTTTGAACACGGCAACGGGCCGGCCACCGATTTCTACCGCCAATGCCGTATCATCTGGGACCTCGTCGACCGAACACACCTTCACGAATTCGTCCATATCGATGTAATTATGGGAATGGAAGTGAAAAAGTCAAGCTGAACTGCTCGATCCGTTTCAACCACTTACAGCACTTCCAGCAACTGCTCGGCATGCGCTTCGATATCGACCTTGGTGATGACTTCCGCTACTTTGCCCTCCTCCCCGATGACGAACGTTGTGCGCGCAATCCCCAGCGATTTCTTACCGTACATATTCTTTTCCACCCAGACGCCAAATCGCTCGGCAACTTTGTGATCGGGGTCAGACAGAAGCGGAAAGGGCAGTTTGTATTTGGCGGAGAACTTCTGATGACTCTCCACACTATCCGGCGAAATTCCATACACAATGATTCCCTGTTTCCCGAGCTTCGCGTAGGAATCGCGAATGGAACATGCTTCTTTGGTGCAACCCGGTGTGTCATCCTTCGGATAGAAGTAGAGCACAACCCGCTGGCCCTTCCACGCGGATGATTTCACAGACGTACCGTCCGTCTGCTTCAAGGTAAATTCGGGAATCCTGTCTCCCTGCTTCAGCATTTGCTCCTCCTCTGTCTTGTGCATGCCTTTCCATCTAACGCTTCACAACCGAGATCCTCATCAGCCTGTTCTCAGTTGCGGCTATCCGAGAGATACGCAAGTTGTCAGGAAAGCGAGAGCTTGAAAATTTTATTTGATTTGCAGCGGGGCTTTGTGTAGTCATCTTGATATGTTAAAGGAGCTTCAGGATATCTTTCGCGAGGTTTATATCAAAGAGCGAAGACTGAACCTGCTTTATGGCATTCTGATAGAGGCGGGGACGATAGGTAACGGTTTTTTTGTCAAGGCCCGCGAAGATCAGAGCGGCGGTCTGCAGATGTTGCAGGAGATCAATCTGCAGTATGGCAACCAAGAAATCGATTCGAGCATTCTCGAGAGGATGGGCGAGAGTTTGCTTCACTTGCGCTCCGGTCTGAAGGAAAGTGAGGATCTGATACGGGAGATTCTCACAGCCGAGAACGAACTGGTGGAACTGTACAAGAACTCGTTGCGCTTCCTCACTTCGGACGATCAAACCCGCCGGCTGATCAACCGCATCCTGACCGTCAAACTCTTCCATAAGCGGGAATTGATGGATTCCTTACAGACCTTCACGCCGTAGGACAATTCCTAATTCTCACGGCAAAACAATCAAGGGCGGGCAAATTCACGAGAAAACCACTTGACACCTTTCGACTCACAGCTACATTAGCCTTCAGCTTGTTCCTTTAATCTGGTCCTGCGAGACCGAAAGGAAGAGAATGCATACCGTTAGAATATCCACCGCTGAAATACATCTGCACAATTGTCACGATAACTCTATCGTAAAGGAGTCACTTTGCCTGAAAATGAGTTCACCGTAATCATGGATGCGAAACAAATTTCGCATGCTCTCACCCGCATCGCCCATGAAATTCTCGAATCGATCGAGGAGTCGGATAAATTGGCGATCATTGGCATTCGCTCCAACGGCGATTTTCTTGCCGACCGTCTGGCGGAGATGATCGGAAAGATTGATGGCCGCAAGATCGACGTCGGCTACATGGACATCACGCTGTATCGCGACGATCTGCTGACCAATCCCGAGCACCCGGAGATCAAAGCTACCGAGATTCTTTTTCCGGTAGACCACAAGGTCATAGTGCTTGTGGATGATGTCTTGTTCACCGGCAGAACCATCCGCGCTGCGCTGAACCAGATACCAGACTACGGTCGTCCCCAGGCCGTCCGGCTGGCGATCTTGGTGGATCGCGGCGGCAGAGAACTACCAATCCGCGCCGATTTTGTCGGCAAGAACATCCCCTCGTCTCGCCATGACGACGTGGTCGTCAAACTTAAGGAACGCGGGGGCGACGATTCCGTGCTGCTGCGTCGGGATGAAGGTGCGGGGAAAGCAAGGGAGACGTCCAGGAAAGGGAACAAGAAATGACCGTAAAACGCAAACACCTGCTGGGTTTGGAGGAGCTCGAACCGCATGAGATCCTGAGCTTTTTGGAATCCGCCAAGGTCTTTCGCGAGGTATTGGATCGTCCGATCAAAAAGGTAGCGCCGTTGCGCGGTCTGACTGTCGTCAACCTCTTCTATGAACCGTCAACGCGTACACGCCTGTCGTTTGAACTAGCAGAGAAGCGTCTTTCCGCCGACACGGTCAGTTTTACGACCGCGACTTCGTCCGTCAAAAAAGGCGAGACGTTGAAAGACACTGTCCGTAACATCGAAGCGATGAAGATTGATATGATCGTCATCCGCCATCAATCAGCGGGGGTTCCCTACTTCCTGACGCGCTTCTCCGATGCCTGCATTGTCAATGCCGGCGACGGTCAGCATGAGCACCCCACTCAGGGTCTGCTCGATCTCTATACCATCTGGACCAAATACAAGAAGCTCGCCGGACTGCGCGTCGTGCTGATGGGTGACGCCAAACATTCGCGCGTGATTCGCTCCAATATCTGGGGACTGACCAAACTGGGCGCCTCCGTTGCCGTTTGCGGGCCACCAACTCTGTTGCCGGTGGAGATGGAAAAGATGGGGGTCGAGGTTTACACCGATATTGATAAGGCGCTGGATGGCGCCGATGTGGTCAACGTCATGCGCATCCAACTGGAACGCCAGACATCAGGACTGCTGCCCTCCTTGCGCGAATACACGACACTCTTCGGCATCACTAGAGACCGTCTGAAACGTCTCAACAAAAACTATACGATCATGCATCCGGGACCCATCAATCGGGGTATCGAACTTGCCGATGATGTCGCCGACAGCGTCAACTCGGTCATTTTGGAGCAGGTTACGAACGGCGTCGCAGTGCGGATGGCGGTGCTTTATCTTCTGGCAGCAAGCGAGGGCAAGAATGTCAAACAAGATTAAGTTAATCAAGAACGGGACTCTGGTTCTTCCCGATCGAAACGAACCGATTGAAGGCGATATCTATCTCGAAGAAGGTGTCATCAGGAAAATCAATCTGGAGACCGGCAGTCGCAAGAAGGAGAAGGCCGGAGGAGAGGGCGTGATCGACGCCAAGGGATTGCTTGTCTTTCCCGGTTTAATCGACATGCACGTGCACTTGCGGGAACCCGGACGGGAAGATGAAGAGACGATCGCCACCGGCACGGCCGCTGCCGCCGCCGGCGGATTTACGGCCGTTGCTTGCATGCCGAACACGTTGCCGCCTGTCGACAATCAAGAATCCGTAATGTTCATCAAGCAGCTTGCCCGTGACTGTCCGGCGCGGGTTTATCCCGTGGGCGCTATCAGCAAGGGACGCGCCGGCAAAGAAATCTCCGAGATCGGCGAGATGGTGCACATGGGCGCCGTGGCGATCTCCGATGACGGATCGCCGGTGCATGATGCCGCGATCATGCGACGCGCTCTGGAATACGCCGGCATGTTCGGCATACCGGTCATCAGCCACGCCGAGGATTCGACCCTTACCGGCAACGGTGTGATGAACGAGGGATACGAGTCGACCCGACTCGGCATGCCCGGAATCCCTCCCTATTCGGAGGAAGTCTGCATTTCGCGCGATATCATTCTCTGCAAGCACATCGGCACCCGGCTGCATATCGCGCATGTATCGACGAAAGGCTCGGTGGAGCTAGTGCGACGCGCCAAAGCGGAAGGTGTCCATGTGACGGCGGAAGCCACGCCGCATCACTTTACACTCACAGACACGCTGATCGGTAAGGAGTTCAACACTAACCTGAAGATGATGCCTCCGCTTCGGACACAGGAAGATGTTGATGCGATTATCGCCGGTCTGATGGACGGCACTATCGATGCCATTGCCTCCGATCATGCGCCCCACTCATCTGAGGAAAAAGAGGTGGAATTCGATCACGCGCCCAACGGCATTATCGGGCTGGAAACAACGGTGGGATTGGTCGCAACGTTTCTGGTGCGACCCGGACATCTGACCTGGAACGATATTGCGCGCAAGTTGTCAAAGCATCCGGCGGGCATCCTAAAGATTACCGGCGGCGAGTTGAAGGCGAACAGAGTCGCTGACATTACGATCATCGATCCCAAAGCGGCATGGATGGTACGTGTCGACAAGTTTGCTTCCAAGTCGCGCAATTCGCCCTATGACGGCTGGAAGCTTCACGGAAAGGTGCGTTATACGATTCTCGGCGGAAATGTTACCTTCGCTTCATAATAGATTGACACTTGCGTAGGGGCGACCCTTTTGGTCGCCCTGGTAGGTTGCCTGCAAAAGAAACAAATACACCGTAGGGGCACACTGCGTGTGCCCGCGGGCACGTGCAACGTGCCCCTACGAATCTCAGCATAAGAGGAATGTTCGCAAGCGGTACTAGGTGGACACGTTGGCTGCCGCTACCGTTTCGTTATTCGCGAAGTGCAAGTCCTAACGCTTGTTCGTACTGCGCCGCAATCACTTCCGGTGAGAAACGTTTCTCGGCATCCTTCTTCGCGTTCGTAATCAGGTTGCGATACAACTGCTCGTTCGTAAGAATGCTTCTAATTTGTGCGGCGAGTTGTTCCGCGTTTCCAGGTTCGAAAAGCAAACCTGTTTCCCGATCATGGATGATATCAATTATGCCCCCCGAACGCGCGCCGATCACGGCCGAACCGGAGAGTTGCGCTTCGACCAGCGTCATCCCGAACCCTTCATTGATCGACGGCAATACGGTAACGCGAGCAGAGGGATAGATTTTCGCCAACTGCGCTTGCGGAACCGGGGCTTTCAACAAGACTCGTTCTTGAAGCGAAGACCCCGCGATCAAGGTCCGTAATTCAGCCTCCCGTTCGCCTTCGCCGTATATTTCGCAGACGAAATCGCTGTCGTCGTCTCGGAGCATTCCCAGAGCTCTAATGAGAACCTCCAGTTGTTTCTGGTGCGTAAGTCGCGCAACCGCAAGTATCAGCGGCGGGATACGTTCGAGTACCGGTTGTTTGCCGAACAGATCGGTTAACGCCGGCATGGGACAGACCTCGATCTTTGCCGGAGTGGTCAGATCGAGATCCAGCGCTATCTCTCGCAGATAATTCGACGCCACGAATGTTTTGGCGCCCCGACGATAAATCAACCTTGCCAGCCACCGCAGCAAGCCACTCTGCCTAAGCAAAACAATGTCGGCGCCATAACTCGTAACATATAGCTTCTTGCCGCGAAACACGGATACAAACCAGCCGACGATTCCCGAAGGAAATAGCAACTGCGCAAAAACCACATCCGGTTTTTCGCGGTTCACCAACTCAACGGCTTTGCAGGCATAGCTAATCATGAACGGCAGAAGCTTGAGTAACCCCAGCGGCCGCATCACCTGCTTGTGCATATTGCCGGCGTAGCCGAAGGTCTCCGCTGTCGCGGGCGCATAGCGGAAACGATGGATTTCAAGATAGTCCGCTCTTTCGATTGTCGGCACGTTCGCGAAATGGGGCGCAATCACACAGACATTAATCTGCCGGGCACGAAATTGCTCGACCAACTCCTTCAAGGAACCCCCCGCAGAGTCGCCTTCCCAGCGCGGGTAGACATGAGTTAGGACGAGGACTTTTCTACTCTGCCCCATCATGGCTATCTTCGGTTGGCGGCGGTGACGGTGGCGGCAACTCTCTGATCCTTATTGTCGGCACCACTTCCGAAGTCGGAGCCGGTGACTCCGATACCTGAGGCAAAAGCTGCGTCTGGGCTTCCGGGTGTTCCGTGTGTTCGCGCCGATCGCGGCGCTGATTCGGCCGCCGCGGACGCCTGCCTTGTCGCGGTCCGCTATGATCACCTCTGTCTGGACGATCGCTTCTATCTACGCGACCGACTCTGTCCGCGCGGTCACCTCGGTCACCCCTGTCCGGTCGAATACTTCTATCCGGTCGATCACCTCTGTCCGGTCGAACACCTCTATCTGGTCGCTCGCCTCGGTCTGGACGATCGCCTCGCTCCGGCCGTTCACTCCGATCCGACTGGCTTTTCTCCCGAGAAAAGGGCAACTCCGGTTCGACTTTCTCTCTAACACCTCGATGTGACGCTCCGGAGGAGAGGTGTTCCACCTGCTGTGCCAGTTGTTTATTCTGTTCCTTCATTTCTTGTAGCGAATCGCGCAAGTAGACCAACGCTTCCGTGATGATGCCCATCACAAACAGAATAAGAGAGGATAATTCCAGCATGATAACCGCGTACAGTAGCGGTCGATAGCCGTGCTGCAGTGCAAAGCGCTCATAGAATGCCGCACCGGCGACGATTAGGCCGGCAAAGAATAATAGCAGGGACCATTTCCCGAACAAGTGCATCGGATCACCGAAAACAGAGACCTGAAACTTGACGGCGATCAGATCAGTGAAGCCCTTAATGATTCGTGATGACCCCCGAAACTTGCTCTTGCCGGAATGACGTTTGGAGAGGTTTACCGGAATCTCCCTGACAACGAAGTTATTCGAAGCCGCAAAAGCTGCCATATAGCGGTGCCAACCCTCGCGCATCGGTGGCATACTCTCATATACTTCCCGCGTGAACGCTTTGACCGAGTTCATGTCCGTGACTTTAAGCTTCGGGAAGAGCATCCGCGTTAGAATATTGTAAAACCAGCTTACCATTTTCTTGCCGTAAGCTCCGATTTTCTTGCCGCAAACCATGTCATTGCCATTCTCGATGGCCTCAACCATCCGGGGGATGTCGCGTGGGTGGAATTGCAGATCAGCCGGATAAAATACCAGGATATCGCCCCGTGCCGCCGCAAAACCCTTGTTCAGAGCCGTCGTCAACCCCATTCTCACCCGGTTCTTTACCAGTCGAACAAAATGGTAGCGGCGCATCGCCTCCAGCATCTTGTTCTCAGTCTTGTCGGTTGAGCCATCATTGACGAATATGACCTCTGCCTGAAAGTTGCAGCTTCGTAGTGTGTTGTCGAATTCCGTCATCAACGGCTCGATATTCCCTTCCTCATTGTGGGCCGGGACTATGATCGAAACTTTCGTTCTTCTGTTTCGTTCGTTCATCGCTTGCGTCTTTCCAATCCTTTAATCGTTTCTGCCAAGTTCTTGTCTTGCGAATACGAGTTCCGGGCGATCTTGTAATATACGAGCGCCGAGTCGAAAGTAGCGGCGCCGCTCGCAGGCGTCTCCGTTGTCATGAAGCAGTTGCCCATATTGAGGGCGCTAATCCCGTCTCCGGGAGAGAACTGCTGCACCTTGCGATAGATATCGAGCGCCTCGGCGAATTTGTTCTGCGAATAGAGGACATCCGCCGCGTACAGGTTTGCCGAGTAGTTGGGCGTGCCGCTACTCAAAAAGCGTTGCATATACACAACGGCGGAATCATTGTTGCGCTCACTGATAAACTCCTGCGCTCGCTCGAAATCCGATGGCACATATTGTCTCGCCTGAGTGTTCTGGCTCACGTCGCTGACACGATACACGCGCACCGGAAAACCGCGAATGAAGTAACGAGTGATGAGATTCGCACGGCTCATCACATCCGGGTAATCTTCGCGGGCTTGCTTTTCGTTCCCTTCGTCAATCACCACATGCGTGATCGGATACTTGGAAAATAACTCCTTGTCGACCCGTTTGATGGTGAACATGTGGATCAGGCTGCCGAAGTGGTTTTCCTGCGTCAATGCTGGACCGTAGGAGCCGGTGATGACGGCACCCTGATTGAGAATCGCGGCCAGATCGCGGTCGGCTGTCAGGAGAGAATACTGACGGCGCCCACTCCAGTCCATGAACTTGACGACGTTGAAAATGACCAGAAACAGCACCAGCGCGACTGACATCGCAGCTCCAATCGACACCGTCTTGCGCGAAATGCGTTTCATGGCTCGCTGGAGCAGGGCGAACAATGCACCGACCATGAGCAGGACGAACGCGTATGGCAGCGGGCCTTTCCTAATGGAGTCGACTGTGCTTCCGCTACCGGAGGAAGTCAGCCAGAGCAAAACCAGCGACAGCAGAGGCAACAGCCAGATCGCCCCGAACACAAGTGCATACGCAGGATTTCGTTGGGCATTGCGATCAGTGGTCTTGCCTTTCGGGTTTGCCGCACTTGGTCGTCGCAGGTAGTCTAACGCGTAGGCAAGGGCCACGCCGGTCATTGCCATCGCCGGAAACATGATGATGGTCTGGTAGCGCAATGGCCGGTAGTTCCACGGGAACAATGTGGCATAGCCAACCGCAAACCAGAGCATCAGGACAACCCAGCCCACGTTGAACTGGCCAAGCAACCGCCTACCGGTTCGCTTCCCCACGAACCAAGTCAGCACGCCGGCGCCAAACAAGTACGCGAGGATGGTCACCACCGGCATCTTGAGGAAGAAATCGTGCTCCCACAGAAGTGAGATGTACTGCCACACGAAATCATTGACCGAATCAAATGCCTTGGGTGTTCCGTACAGCCCGACTGCCTGCTCAGCCAGATAGCTCGAGACCTGCCCCTGTGCCGGCAAATAGACAAACAGCAGCCAGGAGAGCATTCCCACTGCATAGCCGGCGTAGAAGTAAATTGCCGACCTGACCAGTGCCGCGCGATTCTCCTCCTCGTTCAGATACAGAAGCCCCCAAACGACCGCGAAAACTCCCAGCATAGAGACCGCAATCATCTTCCCATAGAACGCCGCAATCGCGCAGGCGAGGCCCGATGCCGCCAGATACAGCCAGTGTGCCTTCCGTTTCGAGAAGAGATAGACCGAAGCACACAGCCAGAAGTTCTGCGACGCTTCTAGAAACGGTGTTCGCCCAAACCAAATCAAGGTGAAGTCGAACGACGCGATGATTACGAAGAACAATGCACCAATCCGCGATCCGTAATTCTTGATTGCCAGCGCCAAGAGCAAGATCGACGCCAGATTGAAAATCACGCCGACGGCATTCCCTTGCGCTCGTCCGGTTCCCGCAATCGTAAAGACAATTACCGCCAGAAGATTCTGGCTTGTCTGCGCCCACTGGCTATAACTGGGATCGCCATAGGGATTGCTGATACCGTGATCAACCGAATTCTCGGCGAAGTACATATACTGTGGGGGGTCGGTCGAAAAATCCTGTGATCTGGTGATTCCTATCGGTGGGTCGGCCGTCAGGTAGACAACCCGAAACACCAGCGCAATCAGGAGAATGATACCGAGTATCAGGTAGAATGATCTGCCCGCAACTGTGGCGCTGACTCCGTCGGCCAACTGCTCCAAACGATTTTTCACCTGCTAGTCCCGGTCATTTTCAATGCAAAACCTGATTCGTCCGCCTGCTGCAACTACTTCGACGCCTTTACCCTGTATTTCAGTAGTGTCCAAACGGCAATGATACCATCCCACGCCTTGATCTTCTTCCCGTGCTCACGGTCGCGGGGAGCGTACGAAATCGGTATCTCCTTGATCTTGACTCCCTTCCGCAAGACCTTCGCCGTTATCTCGGGACAGAACTCGAATCCCGAGGATTCAAGTTTCACCGATTTGAGAAGTCTCGCGTCAAACACTTTGTAACAGGTCGGTTCATCTGTCAGTCTGGTACCGAACAGCAAATTCGTAGCTTTTGTAACCAACTGCCCGCCAAGATAGAACAAGTAACTCGAATGCTTGGCGTGCGATAACTCGCGCGATCCATAGACGACCGACGTTTCCCCGCTGATGATCGGCTCGATCAATTTCTGATAATCGTTCGGATCGTATTCAAGATCGGCGTCTTGAACCAAAACAATGTCTCCCGTAGACTTCTCGATTCCATAGCGTACGGCGGAACCTTTGCCGCCGTTTTCTTTGCGATAATAGAATACTTCCGCCGAGCCTTCATAGAGATTCATTAGCTGACTTGTCGAATCGACTGATCCATCATCAATGACCACAACCTCTCGTTCTATCCCATCTCCCAGCGGAGCTTGAAGCACCCTCTTAAGTATCGTCATGATAGTCTTTTCTTCATTGTATGTCGGAATGATAACAGACAATTTCATTTTAGATATTCGCTCCCCTTTTCGTTTGGATCTTGGCCTTCAGCTGCTGGTCATAAATATCCTTGTAAATCACATACGCCATCCAAGGAACAAAATTCAGCAGATATCTTCCGTTTGACGCATTTTGCATATATGATTGACCCAGAAAAATCATACCTGTCGATAGCACTATCAGCATTGGTGCCCATTGCGTTTTCATCACTGTTTTGGCAGTATGTATAAACGTCTTCGTGAACTTCCACGAAACAATCACTGCGGGTATCAGCAAAAACCAAACCCAAAAATACTGTTCAATCCCATAATTGAACCACAACGATATAAATGCCTGATTTATCGGTTCTGACACTTTGGAAAACGTGTCGAATGTTCTGTCAACGTGAGAGTGCCCGCTTATGAATAGCGGCATCCTATCTATTACAATCACCGCCGCTACTATCATTACAATCATCGTCGCTGCGGCTGATAACGAATGAAGCACCGTTATCTGTTTCCACCCTGTTCTCCACCATCGCCAAACTAAATGCCCAAATAAGATCGCAGCTATAAACAATCCTTCTACTCGCAAATTTGCGGAAATAGCGATCAACAGTAACATTAAGAAATCGTTCTTCTTATCGTAGGCATAAACCATCATCAACACTATGGAATAGACCCAGCAATCCCCTCCCACTTTGGATACCGCTATAGCTGATGCAGGTAATACCGCCAAAAACAGAAATGGCCACCACATCGAATATCGGTAACATACGGTGGCGAATATCGTCAATGCCACCATTGATATCAACACGGATAACCACCGTGCTTCCGTTGTCGTCGAGCAGAGTGTGGCATTGACATAGTAGTACAACGGATTATTAGATGCCTGATACGTTTGATTTCCCGTATACCACTGCTCCGAATGATTCAACGGATGCCCGGTGTCCTTGACTTCCTGGATGTATCGCCAGTGTGCTGTCTCATCCCCGATCTCAGGAACTATGGGAACCGAGTAGACGAATATCAATTTCAGTACCATCGACAGGACAAGAACTATCCAGTACCTCTTGCTCAGTTTCATTTTTCAAAAACTCCAATCAGCGAGATGCCGATACGGTTACGCAAGATTTTGTTTTCTACGAATTTCAGCATCGGGGTGAGAACATTGAAAATCCCGGCAGATACTTCGCCGACCTTGGGCCGTCCGAAGATGTTGCCGCGCACGTACCACCCGGGTATTGCCAGCACATTAAAGTAATTGATGTGTTTGGCGGTAAAGCCCTCCTCTGCCATTGCCCTAATCCACTCATTCTTTACATACCGACGGTAATGTCCCACTTTGTTGTCAATAATATTGAACAAACACTCATGAGCAGGGACAAGAAATACCAAACGACCCTTGTCCCGCAAACGCTCGCGCAGAGATGATAGCACGAGATGATCGAGCTCCGGGTCGACATGCTCCATTACGTTCAGAGCCATACAACAGTCGAATTGCTTCATTCCGCGTTCCTTCAGCAACGTCTCCGAGAACTCCTTCCAGCTTTTAGCGCTGCCAAGGTCAAGTCGAAGGCAACCGGGAATCCGGGGATTGATGTCCGACAAGACAACGTGTTCTTTTCCGAACGTCTTCTCCAAGCGCCGCGAGTATGTCCCCACTCCACTGCCGATTTCCATGATGTCACCGTGAAGATAGGGCAAAACGCGGGAGAACATCCAGTCATTGAATTTGGGGGCGTTATCGAGACTCTTGAGATTGTACTCTGCAACGTTCATTTATTCCTATAACTTTCCGATCATAGTTAGACCGACAAAAACGAAGACGAGAAATGGAAATAACACCAGTACGATAAGCGCGAGCGCGTGCTTCTTCAAAAATGCGATCACTGTGGTGCTGCCTCGATGGGGTCTGTCAGATTCGTCCCGAGGAGTGCGTGCTGTTTCTTTCGTGGACGGTTCCGATTTTTTCTTGTCACTAGCATACCTATTTGATACGAACTGCTCCAAGAAATACTTGACTACCCGGACCGAAGCGTGTGTAACTCGCGACCTCGTAAACGCTGTGCATGGACAGGGTCAATTTCATCATCAACCGGTTTGAAGCTCCATGTTCTGAGAACGAAACCTGTGGCCTTACTCCTCACCACAAACTGATTACCATAAGAAAGCGATTCGGGCAACGTTGTCAAGGAGTTCCAGTTACGGAGAGCGTCATTGCCCAATGTCGGGTATAAGGCGATGACACGTGACTATTCCTTGCACCCTACTGCCATGGTTGCAGCTTCACAGAAGTCGGCAAACAGCTTACGGCTGTGCGGATCACACGACCAGGCTTCCGGATGCCATTGCACCGCGATCGTGAAACCACTTCCCTCAATCGCTTCGATAACGCCGTCCGGCGTCTTTGCCGAAACGGTCAAGCCCTTAGCGAGTTGCTTGATACCCTGGTGATGACCGGTATTGGTCTCGATGCGATCGGCGCCGACTATCCGATGCAGTCTGGTGCCCGGAACGATCTCAACCTGATGCCGAGTGGAATAATCTAATTCGCCGACCTGTCCGTGATTCGCAGCGCCCGGCATCTGTGAGAGATCCTGATAGAGTGTTCCTCCGAAAGCGACGTTCATCATCTGCAGACCCCGACAAATGCCGAAAATCGGAATCTGCCTTCGATGACAGGCGTTGATCAATTGGCATTCGAATTGATCGCGGCGCGGCATCAATGGTTTGCAGAGCGGATCGAGTTCTTCATCATAGAGACTCGGGTTGATATCCTCCCCACCAAGTAGGAATAATCCATTGATCATGTCGCAGTATTGCTCGATCGTGCTCAGTCGCTCGGTCGCCGGAATGCCAATCGGGAGCGCTCTTTGTTCCTCAATAGCTTCGTAATACTGTTCTTTCAGATACTCAAACCGGTATGCCGGTTGCGACACAAAATTGTGATCCTCGGGCCTCAGCGCCAGCACTAAACCGATTACTGGTTTCGCCACTTGGCTGTCTCCTCAATTAGAATGCATACAGTATGCTGAAATGGAACGAACCCCCGGAAGGATAATCATTGATATTCGTGCGCCTGCCGTAGTCGACGCGGATTGGTCCAACCGGCGATACCCATTGCACGCCGGCCCCAAATGTCACCACCACATCGCGAAACGACACGTCTTTGATATCTGCAACGTTGTAGCCGCAGTCAATGAACGTCGAACCCCAGATTTGCCAGAAGAGCGGTTTGCGTAGTTCCAGATTCATGAGCCCAATGGCTTCTCCACCGGCCGGATCGCCTGTTGAGTCCGCCGGTCCCAGTGCGTTTTCGCTAAATCCTCGCACGGTATAGGCGCCCCCGAGATAGAACCGCTCCTTGGTCGGTACCTCTTTTGACTTGCCGAATTCTGTCACCCAGCCGAACTTGACTCTCGAAGCAAACACACCGTTGCCCGTGAACTTGTTGTACTTGGACCAGCTATAAACGGCCCTCACGAAACTGTTGTCGCCACCAAGCAGCCCGCCGACATAGGTCAATTCATACTGCGTCAGCGACCCGGATGAAGGATTGAATTTGTTCAACAACGGGCGGGTGTCAGATTCCAATGCCACAGAGATTTGGCGATCCACATTCAAACCCAGTTCGTCTTTGTACTGCTGCGCTTTGGCAGAGTCAACGCCGGATATGTGGAATTGCTCGTAGGTACCCGACAATGACAGTTTGGTCCAAAGAGAAAATTCGCGGACCAGAGTAGCATCCAGGCCAATCGTTTGAATCCGGTAATCCTGCAACAGCGAGCGCACGCCCGGCTCATATGTGAAAGTGAATATCAAGGGCATACGGATGCGGAACAGGTATGGTTCGGTGTAGCCGAACTCGAAATGCTGCTTGACGAATCCCCACCGGCTGAAAGCCTGAAAGAGGGTGTTTGATTCCAACAGCATCTTTCTGCCGGTCCCGTTGATATTGCGATTGCCCAGCGATCCCGACATGGCCCAGAGAAAATCCCTTTCTACGTCCTGAGTGGCGCCGGCACCGAAAGTGACATACTTCGGCGGACGTTCCATTGCACTGACTCGAAAATCGGGCATGAGACTGTCGCGCCGACTCATCGAGTCGGGAGTATGCAACGACACATAGCTGAACAAATTTGTGCGTATCAATCGCTGCTGAGACTCGAACAGCCTGTCGCGGCTATAGACATCCCCGCGCTTGAAGGCTACCTCTCTGTCGAACACCTTTTTCTGCGTATTGATTGTTGAATCAACAACAAGATTCCCAAACGCCACTAAGTCGCCTTTACTTATCGCAATGTCGATGGCGATTGTGCTGTCGCTGTTGTTCTTAAACAGCGAGTCGGTCTCCCGAGCATATGGATATCCGCTATTGGCAAAATAACTCTTGATATCCTGCTTGACCCCTTCGCTGACCGAATGCCTGAAGTAGTCACCCGGTCGGAGTCGATTCGCCTCGGACCGTACTCTGTCCACGTCGTGCCCCAATACGCCAGTAACCGCCACTGAAGCAATTCGATAGCGAATCCCCTCCTCAATATTGACATAGACTGTCGCGATTGCAGTCTCGGGGGAGCCCGAGAAATCGATGTCAACTTTGGCATCGGGAAATCCCTGATCTTTGTAGAAATACTCGAGCAATTTCTGGTCATAACTGAGGTTGGATTTCGCGAAGCGGTTATTTCGCATTAGCCCGAGACTCTGCCAGATGCCGTCCTCTCTGGAATACAGCTTTTTCTTGACTGTTCGTTCCGAAAAACTCCGGTTGCCGGAGATGATGATCTTCTCGATACGAGGCCGCTTGGTCAGAAGCTTGCGCTTTTCCGGCGCAAACTCCGCACCGGCGGCAATCTGAGCAAGCAAACAGAACAGTGCCAATAGTGCCGGAAATCTCATCGGAAATCCCACTTCAAATTCAGCGCGAGGCGCCAGAGTTTGTCACGGTCAAGGTTAACGGCAGTATACACGTGTCTACCCAAACGATATTCGGCGCCGTATTCCGCTTTGCCGTCCAGCGAAAGCGACGACACATAGGTATAGACATTTGGCAAGGTGTAGAGACCAAACGTCACCGCGGCCCCGGATAGTGAGTTCCTATCGTTGTAAGTTGGAGTGAGTTCAAATACTTCGACACCGAATGTTCGGCTCAGCTTCTGACTCACTAAATTGGTCAACATACCGAGTCCTCCCACCTGAATGCGACTCTGCAACGGTGTGCTGCCGAGACTCCCAGTGGCCGGCTGGTTCATTGCAATGAGCATCACGATGTCTTGATTTGAATAGGCCGATCCCGGCGCAGCGTTGATTGTCGGCTGGAGCAACGTGCCACCGATGACCAGGTCAAGCGGTTCGGATGATTGGCTGGTAGCCTCCCCCGAATAGGTGCGCAGCCGGGTACTGGCTCTGATATCCAGCTTGGGATCAGGCAGTTCTACATTATCGAAAATCAACTGACTGCCCGATTCGATTCGAAAATTCAGGTCCCCGAGGTAATAGCTGCCGCGGTTGATGTTTAGTGTCCCGATGTAGTTGTCCTTCGTTCCCTGCCTCAGTACTGTCAGATCACCCTCTCCATCCACAATCATGTTGACGTCTGAGTTTTTCACGATAACGGATCCCGGCAGAAGCAGGCAGTTCAATTCATAGTTCCAGGTGGCGATTGTATCTGCGGCTTCAATCGCGGCGCTCACTTCCTCAGAGGAAAATTCGTCGTAGTAAGTTGCCTCTTTGACAGTGACATTTCCGGTAATTTTCGGTGGATCGTAACCCTTGATTTCCAGTTCAGCATCGCACAGCCCATAGATGTCCCCGAGATCATACTTAACGGGAAGATCAAATGCGACTGCCGACAGATTGTAATCAAAATACTCAAGACTCCGAATTAGTATCGTCCCCGCGGCACGCACCGATCCTTCCTTGCCCTTGTAACGCGCCTTTCCTTCGGCCCATTCCAGAGTGATTAACTTGTCCTGAGAGGTCACCTGCGCTTGAATGCTCTCAATCGGATTCTCCATTTGATAGAATTTGGCGGTCCCATTCTTGAGATCAAAGGAACCTTTCGTCTGCGGTTGCTGCGGCGTGCCGTAGACATCAAGCTGCAAATCGTAGTCGCCCGTCAGTGACTCCAGATTGTCGTTCAGCGATGACAAAATCGAGAGATCATTGCCTGACGACTTGACCGTAAACGCCATCGGCTCTTGTGGCACGACCACCAAACCGCTGTCGAAATTCAGTATCAGCGGGAATCTTCCCTGAGCGGAGGCGCTACCGCCATCAAAATTCAGCGTCAGATTATCAAACATGACCGCGGAATCTTTGAAGTTGAGTGTCGTGGCCAGAGTACCCAACGAATCAGCCCCGTACGCCAGATCAGACACGCTTCCTTCAAGCTTGATCTTGGGTGCTCGCAACTTGCCGGTCATTTCGCCTTTTAGCTTCAGCGTACCTGTCAGCAACGTGTCGAGTTGCAGGTCTCTAAGCCAAGGAGAGGCCTCAAACGACTGAGTCTCTGCACGCAGTACAATCGTGCTATCATAGCCGTAATCGCAATAGATCCCAACTTCACCTTCCTTGCCTTTCATGGTTGCCTTATCGACCACAATTCGATCGGTGAGAAACTCTACCGGTATCGGCGCCGTGTTTGCATATTGCAGGCTGTCGAATGTGAACTGGAAATCTGACACTTCAACCGACGCCGTCGAGTCCGCGACTATCGCCAGCGCCTTACCCTCCATAGAATAGCGCGGGTGATAGAGTTTTGCTTTTCTGATCGTCACCAGATTCGAGTCTATATTCACCGTCGAGACGAGACTATCGGCCGGCAGCGTCCACACGTTGCTCTTATACGTCTTGGCTTCTACACTGCCAAGACGTCGATAGAGGAAACTATTGATATCGAAGGTTGCTACCATACTGTCAGTAGCCAAACCATAGAAACTGCAAGAATCGCCGTAGAACACACCGCGGATGTCGGGATTTATGTCAGAACCGGATACGACGTAGTCTGCATGGGCTCCCCCTGAGAGTTCCTTGATAAATAGATCGCCCCAGAAATCGGCAAGCTGCGTCGTGGCAAAATCGCCGTTCAACATCATCTCGCCATTGTAATCAACTACACCCTCGGCCGTGAAATGGGAGTGTTTGTAATCCAGCGCAAATCCGGGATGGAAATACATGTCGTTGACATTTAGGCTGATCGTACCGTTCAGCGCGTCATAGCTGACAAAATCAAAGCTCCCCTTGCCGCACGCAACGTCAAGATCGAGATTGAAGCTGTTGGCGCCCAGTCCCGAGCCATTGATCTGCATTGCGCCGTTGATTCGCGACGTAAACGTGTTGGGCACAATTTTATCGAGATTGATGCCGGTAACACGCAGGTCGCCGGAGTAGGTCTCCGGTCGAGCGATTAGGTTCATGTCCATCGAACCTTCCACAGAACCATCGAACGCCTGCCCCTTGAGATTGCGAAAGGTCAGAACCCCGTTAGCATAGGCATAGTCGGTATTCGCCGGCCCTAAACGGCGTCCAAAGAGAGTGCCGTCGACATCGGCATTGCCGCCGAACTCGGCGCCGCGCCCGGTTACCTGCAGAGAGAAGTTAAAGCCACCAATCAGGCTGAGGCCGGCGATATCCGAGAGCTCGTGCATCGAGATATGGCTGTTCTTGAAGACGAAGTTATACGAGGACGAATCAAGCGGGTAGACGCCGCTACCGTTCAGCCGGGAGGAGTCAGTTAGGAGATACAGCGAGTCAATACTAATCGCCCTATTTTCAAGAACGGCATTCAGCCTAAGCTCCTTGAGATGAAATCCCTTCTGTGCGTAATTGAGCGACACCGAATCGATCGAGGCCCGAAGATCGCCTTTGTTCAGCGAGGCAGCGCCGATGACCGTAACACTGTCGACATAGTAGGTTGATGGCAGCTTGAACCACTCGAAGCGGCCGTTGTTCAGTTGGAAGTGATCGACCGCCACTTTTAACCCATTCTCTGACTTCGAATCTCCTTTGCCTCCCAACTCAGGTATCAGCAACTTGCCTGTACTATCCGAGCGTAACACCAGAGTCGGCTCATCGACAATCAGACTATCGAAGTGCCAGACTCCATGGAGGATATTGTTGAAGTTATAGCGGGCTTCAAGGCGCTTGATCTTCAGCAACCGATAGCGATGGGGCGCCTTCTCAAAATCGACCCGTACGTCGTCGACTGTGAGATACTCAAACAGCGACCCTCCGATTTCACCGTAGTCAATCTTGACGTTGTACTTAGATTCGATGTATTTCGCCAGCAGCATGTTAATACCACGGTGCACCAGCGTTGTCTGCGTGATGACATATACAGTCACCGCCACCGTGGCGAAGAGAATCAGAATCAGGGCAATCGGTATGTGCAGAAAGAGCTTCATTTGCGAAATACCTGCTCGACCTTGGTTGCTACCATGTCCATCTGCTCGCGCGACAATACGCCGGCCCCCAACACCGACCTGATTAAACCCGGCGTCGCCCCCAAATTACGAGCGCCACGCAAATGGCTGTGTAATTGCACTTGATGACCGGAGATGGCCAAAAACACAATGCTCGCAATCTCCCGTTCCAGCGCCGTTGGCCCCGGACGTGACAGCACTTTGCCATAACCGTCCACCACCATCCATTCTGCCAACTCTGGTGACGCCTTAACAAGGTTGGACATCAGACGCTCGAAGTTGGGGTAATAGATCTGCTCGCAAAGCGCACGACCACGCTGTCGCAACTCCTCGCTGCTTGTCTCATTGGTAGGCACAAAACTGCCGTCCGCTCCCTTACCCGGCACCACCTCCGCAAAAATCTTGGCCGCCTCAATGGCCTGCGCGAAACCAAAAAACAGATGCGATTGCAGGAGCAACTCATAGGCCACAACCGGCGGTAAGGGTACGGGCACAACTTCGGGCAGCATTGCCCGTAAATGGCCAAGGTTTCCTGGCGATAAAGCCGCCGCCAGAGCGGCTATAGCTGTAACTCGGTCCATCTGTCAAAAAACCCTACCCCGGTTTCGGAATTAGTAAACCAATTTAATCTTTTGTCAATCCTGAGGATACAAGAAAATGACCATGGGAGCGACGCATCAATCTCGCACGCCAACTGCTGCAAAAAAATCGCCCCGTGATGTTTGACAACCGAAGGTCATCGGCAACACAGGGCGACAATATTCAATATATACGCGATATCAATAGCTAGTAGTGGCCGCGGCATTCCTCACTAAGGGTGAGCTGTTGCTTCCGGGCCGGGCGAAGGGCGAACGCATCTCGTAGTAACGACTGTCGGCGCGTAACATACTAAAGCGCGGTTCCGCACCGAGCCGTCTCATCATCTCCACGTACAGAGATTCAACTCTAGCGTCAGCAAGACGAAGCGTTCTGACCTGAGACACGTTGGTGGCGCGGTAGTTCGACGCTGCACCCGAAACGCCAATGATGTTTTCATACGCGCTCACTGGAATTCGGTTGCCCACGTGCCTCCCCGAGGGTGTTGATACCGGCGACGTAGATTCGGCCTGTGAATAGGCTGGACTGTTGAGCGGCCGGTCGGGGGAACCAACCGGTCTCTGCAGGAAAATCATGGTAATCAGTGCCACCACCGCCACAGTAGCCAACGCCGAAACCCAACTGACCGGCCGTCGGATCCATGACGACTCAGGTGTCGGCAGATAGCTCTCGCTGGGGTTGTTTTGCTCGGCATAGATTCGGTTGAACAGCTTCAGATTGAAGTCGTCTGGCGTCGTCTTAGCGGGCAGTGAGCGAGCTGCAACAAGTATTTCTTCGAGAATGAACTTCTCGCGTTCACAACTTTTGCAATTTCTTATATGCACCTCCATTTCGTTAAACTTGTCCGAGGTAAGTGAGCCCTCAGAGTATGTTGATAGGTAGTATTGTACCTTTCGACAATTCATAAGACTCCTCTAAACGGGGTTTAAGACGGGTGCGCAAAATGGCGCGCGCTCTGTTTACTCGCGATTTGACCGTACCCAGCGGCACTCCCAACACCTGAGCGATTTCTTCATAGGAGAGATTGTCAACGTCGCGAAGCAAAAAGGCGGTTTTGTATTTTTCGGGTAATCTCTTCATCTCGGATTCGAGAAGCGTTTTCAAATTGGCGGATGTGTCCTTTTTCTCTTCCTTCGCAGTCAACTTGTCGGCGAAATCAAAGATGTCGAGGAACTTGATCTTCTTCCTCCGGCGTAGCTCATTGCGAGCCAGATTAAGCGCTATTGTGTAAATCCAGGTGGAGAACGCAAAGCGGAAATCGTACGACATCTTGTGCTGCCAAACACGAAGGAATGTCTCCTGAAGCAGATCGTTGGCTTCATCTTCCGAAGAAAGCATCCGGTAAAGTACATTGAACAATCTGTCTTTGTAGCGATTGACCAAAGTGTTGTAGGAGACCATTTCTCCTTCTTGCACCCTGCGCATCAAGTCCAGATCAGGAAGCGTTTCTCGGTTCAGCATCGGCATCTTTCCTCTGTCGTAACGTGTTCTGCTCTAATCTACAAACAATCACGCCAAACAGTTCCCGAAAATCTCTCTTGGACGAATTTTCCGCCGGTTTCTGATTGGCTGCTCTCACTTGGACAAGACCTACTGGCGGGTTTCCTTCGACAAATTACTTGTTGTTTGGTTTATTCTATCTCCTTGATTATATTCGACTTCGGCAGTCAAAACCGATAGTCCCGGCGTATCATTACCGGACAGCAGAGAAGCGATCGTGTGTCGCCCGAGCGACTTCCTTATGAAGAGGTTTTAGATAAATGAATGTCTCAGAAGCAATTAGAAAACGCAGATCAGTGCGGTCTTACACCAGCACACCGGTCGAGCCGGAGAAACTTGAGCTGATCCTCCAGGCAGCGCGTCTATCGCCATCCACCCGTAATCAGCAGATTTGGAAGTTCGTGGTAGTGCGCAATACAGATAACAAAGAGAATCTGGTTCATGCCTGTGATGAGCATGCTTTTCTGGCGGAAGCAGATACTGTGATCTGCTGCTGCGCAGTCAAATCGGACCTAGTCCTGCCTAATGGCGAGGCAACCCACACAATGGACTTGGCGGTCGCGGCCTCATTCATGATGCTGCAAGCAACCGAACTGGGACTTGGAAGCTGCTGGATCGGCGCCTTCAACGAGGCAAAGCTCAAGAAGCTGTTGAGGATACCAGAGGAAGTCAGAGTCGTTTGCCTTATTGCTCTTGGCTACCCGCATTTCCTTCCACCGGCTTCGGATCGCAAACCCCTTAGCGAGATCGTGACTAGAGAGCACTTTACACAGCCATACAAATAGCCGTGAACGTTTGCGCTACCCTCTCCCCTTGCCCCTCTCCCAGTGGGAGAGGGGACGGGGGTGAGGGTGTAAGGCATTGCGATGTTTCGTGCACGGCGTACGTCCCCGTGCGCCGCGAGACATGGGGAAGCCGGCAGGCACGATTATCACATCGCACGCGAATGTTATTGGTCGTTAAGACTCTTGCCGTGTAGAACATTTAGGCGACAGTCGCCGGCCAATTGCATAGCCGGCCAAGGGCTTAGAGGTTGCGAAATCGGATATGCGCAAGAACGGCACAGACCTTGCTGTCTAATAGTCAGACTAAGAGCTAAGGATGGCAAGTTGTTGTTGACCCTCGGTGCGCGCACCTTAGATTTATCTCTATGTTATTTCTGGAGAGAATTTGAGGAGGCACAGATGCCGAAATTCGTATTTGCATGGTTGGCAGTGATTCTGATGGTTACATCACTAAATGCACAGACAGACAGAGATCAGGGCAGAGGTCAGGAAGTAAGGCGGATTTACAGCTATGACAACATGCCGCCGCGCCAACTGATCGATTGCCCCACGGCAGCGACTTTGCCCCGCGCCAGTTTCGACTTTGAGATGCGTACCACTTCCAACGGCGGTCTGATCGCACAGACCGGCATTGGATTGCATCGCAAGTTTATGCTGGGCGTATCGTATGGCGGCGAGCAGATTCTGGGCGAAGGTAAAGCAAGCTGGCAAGACAATATCGCGTTTCAGGTGAAGTATCAATTGATATCAGAGACGACCGTGCTGCCAGCGATCGCCCTAGGTTTTGACGGTCAGGGCTATGGACACTATTTCAGCGATCTCAAACGCTACATGTATAAGTCCAAGGGCTTTTATGCCGTGGCCTCGAAAGGCTATCAGACTTACCAATGGTCATCCGGATTGCATGCCGGTGTCAACTACTCGCTCGAGTCAGATGTGGACAAGGACAAGGATATGACCGTCTTTTTTGGCGCTGATTTGTCGCTGCAAAACGACATTTCGCTGGTTGCCGAATACGATCTTGCGCTCAACGATAACAGATATGACAAGGCGAGTCTAAACGATGTAACCATGCACTCGGGGAAGGGTTGGGGCTATTTCAACGTCGGAATACGGTGGATTTTCTCGGAACGCCTGGAATTGGGTCTTGATCTGCAAAATCTCTTCGAGAACCGAGCCGATGTCAATTCCTTCACCCGGGGATTGCGAATAACGTATCTCGAGTTCTTCTAAACTTTGACTGTGAGGTGATCCTGTGACTAAGAAGATATTCATCATCGGCGCGATCCTTATCGGCGCGCTGATCACCATTCACGGATGCTATACCATCATCAAGCATCCGTCGGTGATGCAGGCCGATAACACCGGAGAGACTACTGAACACGCAAACGGCAACCGCGATTGCGTGAGTTGTCATCAGGATTATCAACAGTACCCCTACGGCTACTACTATGGCTATTATCCCAGTTACTATCGCGACTATTCTCGCTGGGGACAGTACTACGCCTACCCCTGGTGGTGGGATTACTATTATAGCAACGAAGGCAACAGTGGTGGCAGCAGTGGCGGGCAAGTGGAGCAGGGTAGCAAGCCGGGTACTCGACGCGGGCTGGAGCCACCATACGCATTTCCCAGCAGCTTTCCGAGAGATACGCTTTCTCTTCCTTCTTTCAACACAGGCACTACCACTACACCAGTCATTGTCACACCGGCGGGAGGAACCGCCACTGGTGGCGGCACGGTCACCAATCCGCCTGACCAGCCAAAAGAACCGGCCAAAGTTGAGGACAAAAAACCGCCCAAACGCCGGGGTGGGAAGTGAGGTCAAGATGATGAAGAGAATCGGAGTTTCACAACTGGTCGTACTATTTCTCATTGCGCTATGCACAATGACGTTTGCTCAGAGTGGACAAGGTGACCGTATCAGTGAGTCTTCCGCGGGCAATTTCTTTGGGGTCGGCGGTCGCGCGGTCGGGATGAGCGAAGCTGTCGTGGTATCAGTTATGGATGGCACAGCGATTGTCTACAATCCCGCTGGACTGGCGCGGATCAAGAGACCGGAGTTGTTTGGCGCCCTGTCGCATGAAAGAGTGAAGAATCGTACCGGATTTGGCGGCAACGTCGCTACCAGCGATTTCGCCAAGACAAGGCTCAACGGATTAGACTTAACGGTTCCAGTGCCAACTTATCGGGGTTCACTCGTTGTCGCTTTTGGCGTTAATCGCACGAAGTCATTCGATCGCACACTTACGTTTCAAAGTGGAGGCGGGTTTGCTCGGGAGGAGGCGGTGGAAGAGGGGAGCGGCGGCATTCGGGAATGGTCTGCCGCGGGCGCAATTGAGCTATCGCCACGTCTCGCCGTGGGGACGACCTTGACCTACTATCGCGGTAAAGAGAATTACTATTGGAATTATATCTACCCCGGCCCGAATGATGCCCCGGTTCGCAATGTCGACAACACTGAGAGTCGGTATTCAGCGGTTGGCGCTCGCGTCGGTCTGATCTTCGAGGCGAATCCTTACGTAACCTTCGGCTTCACGGTCGATGCCCCCACGAAATACACTATCCAATGGGACTATCAGCGGGAGACGTTTCCGCCTGACTCCAGTGATGGGCTTTACAATTCCGAGTACCACCTGACTCATCCGTTTATCTTCAACCTCGGCACGGCTTTCAGGTTCAAAACCATGACGCTCGAAGCCGATGTTGGCTACGCCGACTGGTCACAGCTTGAAACAGATCCTCAAATAATGGTCGATTCTACTCTATCTTTGAATCGAGCTTATCAGATGTATTTTTCCGATGCCATTCAGCTTCGCTTGGGAGCAGAATACGTTGTTCCTCGTTACGGTATCGTTCTGCGCGGAGGATTCAAGCATGATCCACTCCCCTTCAGTGGCGTGCAGCTCAGCAATCAGATCGAGAAAGATCGCAACTCATTCTCGGCCGGTCTCGGATTTCTGATTGACCGCATCGTGATGCTTGATATCGCCTATGCGCGCGCCAGCTATACGCTGCTTGATGGCGAAAGAGACGTGTCGAGCAAATACACATCAGACAGAGTGCTGCTCTCGGTCGGCTATCGCATCTGAGGAAAACAGCGTGTCAAGACCGAGGCGGTTTTGACATACCTGGCCGTGTTGTATAGCGTAGGGGCGCGGTCCCCGCGCCCTCGGGCGCAGCATGCTGCGCCCCTATGATGCAATCGGTTCTCTACTACTTCTCCGGGAAGAATCGCTTCCAACGCGCGAAGATGTCGTCGAGATAATCCCCCATCCGCAACATAACCTTCTTCGCATACACCTTCCCCTTGGCAACATCAAAGTCCGGCTCGCCTCTACCATCCTTATCATAGATGAGCACCGAACCCGGCACCGGGATGATATCGGCGCCGGCGTTCATCGTGTATGCAAGTTGCGAATCATATCGCTCCTTGACACCATACTTCGGGTCAATCGCCATCACGAAGCCTGTCTCATCCTGACCGGCGTGACCGCCGGGGTTGCCGTAGACTTCCTCGGTGATGTCCGCACAGAGCGTCCACCAGTGCAGAATCGCAATCTTGATCCCGAAGTGGAAAAACACGTCATAGGCCGCGTCTTTCAACATCGCATTGTTCCCGCCATGACCGTTGACTATCACGACCCGACGGAAGCGCTTATCATGCAGTGATTGCAAAATGTCATATATATAGTTCTTGAAGTTCTCGGGCTTGATTGTCAGCGAGCCGGCGTAACCGTATAGCGAGCGCGTAATGCCGTAGTTTACGCAGGGCGCAACAATTGCTCCAAATCTCTCTCCCAGATAATCGGCAATCGCCGTCGGGATGATATTGTCAGTGCCGATCGCCGCCGAGCCGTGCGCTTCAATCGTACCGACCGGCAGAAACACCAAATCACATTTGTCCGGCACCGTTTCTTGCACCTGTTGCCAGATCATTTCTTCGAGTCTATACCAGTTCAGTCCGCCCCCTCACGCTGAAATTTCTCGATCAGCGTATTCAGCACACCTTCCGTACGCTTGGCCGAAGATTCGTCGCCGATGATGCGAAACGCATTGATGTCGCGTACCAGATACTCCAGATCCTCCGGCTGCTGCAGATCATACCAGAGTTCGAGTTCCTCCCAATTGAGTTCCCCTTCACGGGCAACCTCAACAATGCGCGAATAGATCAACTCATCCTCCGACCAGTTGATTCGCGTGAACAACTGCGGAATGAATTTGCTCATACCTATCAGGTAATAGCTTCCTTCCAGCGTCGGACCGAAAACGATATCCTTTTTCTTCAACAACTTGTGCGCCGCTCCCAGCATGCGATGGCTGATGGTCGGGGTCACACAATCAATCAGCAGCACTTGATTATAGCCGCTATCAAAACACTTCTGAAAAGTCTCTTGCAGCCCTTCGGATAAAGGCATTTCCGGCTGATCCCACAACTTGATACAGTTCTGCTCCAACCGTGTCTTGGCCTTCCCCTTCAGACTCAGCTTGAGATTCTCGATGGCTCCGACAACGATCTTTTCCGCTTCACCCGATGACGACGAGATGACAAGTTCAAAGGAGTCCAGAGTCAGGCAGGCCGCAATAGTATCTTCAAGGAAAGCGCGATACAACGCATCCGAGTCGCTACTCTCCAGCGTGTCGGAGAATTGTGATTGAACGAGTTGCCGGTGCTTCTCTTCGAGGAAGATCACCAGAACATTATTAGTACCGTCGCAAGATTTCGTTGCCATCGTTGGACCGAATCAGAGTCAATCATTGTTCGGCCGGAATATAGGTCATCGCTCACAAAAGACAAGTGAATTAATACTGCGTCAATGAATTTTGATCCCGACGTAAAGAAAACACTTGCGCGCGCGACTAATTCACTTTGCGCATTTCGGTCAACATCTCTGTTGGTTCAACCACGCCTTGCATGATGCGCCGCACCTTGCCTGACGAATCAATCAACAACGTTGTCGGCAACGAGTAGAACTTGAGACTGAAGCGCGTCATGAAATCCTTCGTGATTGCAGAGTTTGATGTCTCGAGTTGTACTTTGATCGGCAAAAATCGTCTGGCCTCGGCGGCAACCTGCGCATTGTTAAGAGTTCTCTTCTCAAGCACGCGACAGTTTGCGCACCAAGTGGCCCAGGTGTCGATCAACACCGGTTTCCCCGCTGTACGAGCCTGCTGCAATCCCTGTTCAAGATCAGTCTGCCACGCAATCAAGCTTGTTTCGCTCTCCCCCGTCTGCACGGAGCCGGATGGCAGCAACTCCTGCAACGGCGGCAGTATCAATCCCGATTGCACCAGCGCACCCAGCAGAAGATAAGTCGCGACAATCATCGCAACGATACCGAGGAATTTCTTCAACCGTGGGAAAAACTTCGACTCGCCAGTGAGTTTGTCGAGACCACCCCAGAAGACCGCAAAAGCGATGAGAATCAAACCGGTCGCAATGGCGGTGATCGTCGTTGGCACGATTGTGCGCAGGAAGAAGACCGCCATGAGCAGCAGGACATATCCGAAAAACTGCTTGACCGCTTCCATCCACATACCGGAACCGGGAAGCGCGTTGATCGCGGAAGAGAACGTGCCGACGATGACATAGAGTGTCCCGAGCCCGAGTGCAAACACGAACAAGACCGCGAACCCGATCAGCGGCGAGCCGCTCGTCGCGATATACAGCAAAATCCCGGCGACAAAAGGTCCGACGCATGGCGACACGACCAAAGCGGCGACAATACCGAGAATGATCGAACCGCTGACACCTCCGGCGGAGGCGCGTCCGCCGAGTTTCTGCCTGAGCCACACTGGCATCTGCAGTTCATACAGACCGAACATAGAGAGGGCAAAAATTACGAAGATTACGGTAATGCCGATCACTACCGGCGTACTTGCCAGCCAAGCGCCGAACACACCCCCCACCGATGCCACGATCAGTCCCATTATGCCATACACGGCCGCCATCGAGCCGACATAGAACAGCGACAGCACAAACCCTTTGCCGACACTTCGTTGCTGTCCCGCAAAAATGCTGACGGTAATCGGAATCATCGGATAGGTGCAGGGGGAGAATGACAGCAACAGTCCGGTAACGAACGCCAGACCCAGTGCGATGAAATATCCCCAAACACCATGGCGATTTATCAGACGTTGTATGTCATTGGTTTCAGTAATAGCCTGAGTGCTCTTGCTGTCTGGTGCGGTCGTTGTCGAACTCCCGATGATGTCACCGTTGATCGGTATTCCTTCGTCGCCGATCACAATCTTGAGACCAACATCAAGCGTCTGCGGGGCGCGGCATTCCTTGTTGTTGCAGGGTTGGTAAGTAAATCGCATCGGAAGCGTATACTCTCCCGCAGTCGCACCGGCGTTGATGGCAACGTCGAACACTATCACGGCGCGATCGCTGTATACCGACATCACTTCGCCGGCAAGCGTTGCTTCCTCACTTCCGGGATAGGCCAGATCTCGTGGCAGGAATTGGGCGGTCGTATCGAACTCAACTTTGGCCGGGATCAAATAGCCTTGTAGTGGATAAGCCGAGTTAATATGCCAGCCGTGCGCTATTTCAACAACCACGGCAGCGCGGTGCGACGATCTTGCCTTCGCCGACGATATCGAGAACAGTGATCGAGCGGTAACCAGCGGCTTGTCCGACTGCTGTTTAACAACGCCACCGGAGAAATCCAATTGCGCCTGAGCCATCACCGGCATCAACCAGAACAACAAAGCAGGGATGCAGGTCAGTAAATGACGGACTTCAAGGCGAAATGGCGTTGACGGCGGGGGTCTCATATACTGGGTTGTACAATAGTGATTCGCGGAAGGTTTGCAAGTTACTTCTGGCCGCTGCGAGATATTTCGGTCCGGAGCGCTTCAATCAGCTTGTCAAAATCAATGCTCTTGGCAACCTCTTTGGCGAGCGCCTCGGCAAAATGCTTGACAAATATCTGACGCATGTCAATTTGCCGTGAGTCTTTCAGACGTGCCGGTTCGTGGCCGGTGTCGCCGGTAAACGGTTCCTGCAGCTTTTCGAGATAGACCTTCGTCTTATCGGCTTCCGTCGCTGTCTGCATTTTCTTGAGCTTATCCAAGGAGACTTTCGAAGTCCCGACTTCTTCCACTTCGAATTTGCCCGTGGGACCGCTTGGACGCTCCGTCCTGACCGGTGCAGGCGCCTCGCCTTTCATCTCGTTGACAAACCAGTCGTAATCATGCGGGGAATCTGGTCCGGCCTTTTCGCCCATCTTGACTGACTCCAGGTCATACTGATCCTCCGCGAGATCAAGTTTGTCCAATCGGGGAGCGTCGCTCCCGTCATCTTGAGCGTGTGTTGTCGACAGCATGTCGAGAAACATTTTATCTGTGGTGTCCGAGATCTTCTTTTCGAAGCTCTTGGCATCATCGCCGAGAATACTTTCGATATCCATATCTTCTCCCGGTTCACCCGTCCGCTCTCCCGTGGTCTTGAGAATCCCTTCGATGCGATGCAGCAGTTCTTGCGGCGAGAACGGTTTGTTGAGCGTGTCGTTTGGCCCCAGATCGAATAGCTCCTGCGTATCGAGCAACTCCGAACTGCCAAGCAGCATCAACACCGGCAACTTCGCTTTGGCCGCATCCAGCCTCAACTCACGAATGATGAATTGGCCGCTGACGTTCTGGGTCGTCGTGGCGATCACCGCGAGATCGTAGTCGGAACGCTTGAGTTCTTCTAACGCCCGAGTTCCATCCTGAAACAGCACGACCTCATAACCGTGCTGACCAAGCAGTTTGCGACAGACGGAAATGATAGTCTCAGAGGCGTCCGCAACCAGTATTCGTTTGGCCAATGTCAGTCCTTCTTATCGGAGAGCTGTCTGGACGCATTCTCCAGCACTTTCTTCTCCTTCTCGGAGATATTTTCATATCCTACCTCATTTATTCGGTCGAGAATGCGATCAACTTCATCCATCAGTTCGTTAGAACGTCGATTTTGTTTGGCCGCGACCTGAACCCGCCGCTTGAAACGCCACTGTTTTAGCGGACGCATCAGGAATGACAAGCGCCAGTCTTGCTTGAGATAGAGATAGCCCAGTGCCGCGCCGCCAAGATGAGTGAAATGCGCAATGCCGTCATGCGACTGACTCCAGGCGGCAAATACACCGAGAGCAATCATCCCAATTACCACATATTTGACCTTGACCGGAAACAAGAACCAGAGGTAAACGACACGATTCGGGTAGAGCACCGCGAACGCTACCAGCACCGCGAAAATCGCACCGGAAGCACCGATTGTCGGCACCGAGCTGTTAAGCGTCAGCAGGAACGTGATTATCCCGGCGCCGATACCGCAGATGAAATAGAACTTGAGAAACTCCCTCGTTCCCCATTGTCGTTCCAAATCGCTGCCGAACATCCAGAGAGTCAACATGTTGAAGAAGATGTGGAAGAACCCGCCATGCAGGAACATGTATGTCAGCGGCTGCCAAAGAGTAAACCGGTGAGTAATGTCGTAGGGCACTAACCCAAAAGTGCGTGCCAATCCGGCGTTCGGCATTGCCATCTGGAGGATAAAAATCGCGGTGTTAGCAACCAGCAGATACATGATGCCCCGGGTGATTCCCTGTTGCATCCCGAAGGTTGACCCACCGCTATTGTAAGATTGCTGATTTCGATACATGCGCGCCATCTATAGGTAATATCGGTTAGTCCAGTGCCTACATTATAAGCATCTACCGACAGTTTGACAAGAAAGAAGCAAGATTATTGCGGTCGAGCGGTTCATCCCGGTCGGTCAACTTCGCGCGAAAACCGAAAACGCGTCGTTACAAAAAGACCAAAAAACATCTTCCCTGTCGAAGGCAATACGATACCGGATGCCAAACGGTGAAACAATCTCGCCCCTCCGACGAATACCACAATGTCAGAGCTTCGCCAACTCCTTCTTGATGCAACGGTCCTGAACCGTTACCAAACCGGCTGCTTGCGCTCTTAGCGCGCCGGCCTCGTTGACCACCCCTTCCTGCAGCCAGATGGCTTTTGCGCCGACTTTGATCGCCTCGTCAATGATGGGGTCAGTCTGATCGGACCGACGGAAAACATCGACGATATCAATGTCTCCACCGATCGCGCCCAAACTTGGAAAGGCTTTTCGCCCCAGAATCTCACTTTCCTGCGGATTCACCGGAATGACTTCGTAGCCCCGGTCGATCAGATATTGGGACACTCGATACGCGGGCCGATCCGGATTTCCCGAAAGACCGACCACCGCAATCCGCCGCGAACGCCGTAAGAGGTCGTTTATCTCTGACTGAGAAGGATTCTGGAAGCTCATAGAACTAGTGCTTTCTCACGTAAATTCTATTCATAACGTGGTGCGTAGGGGTGCGATTCCCGCGCCCTCGGGCGCAGCATGCTGCGCCCCTACTATCTAAATGCTTCTCTCGCAAGGAAGCACTAAGCCAGAAACTTGTTGACCTTGTCCTGTAGCATCTTCTTTGGTACGGCGCCGATTACCTGATCCTGCACCTTACCTCCCTTGAAAAACAGCAACGTCGGAATCGACATGACACTGTACTGAGAGGCCGTCTTGCTGTTGGAATCGACATCCACTTTGACGACCTTTAGTTTTCCGGTATACTCGGATGCGATTTGTTCAAGCACCGGAGCAATCATCTTGCAGGGACCGCACCATTCCGCCCAAAAATCAACGATCACGGGTAGATCGCTTTGGACTACCTCTGAAGCAAAAGTCGCATCAGAAACCGCTGTGGCGTTGGACATGAATATTCTCCTCGCTTTCTATCAATCAACTGTTAACACCTAATAAATGCATAATGCATAGAACGACCGCATTTCACTTTTGTTCCAACATCAGGCTCCGTACTAGTCCAATCGGAATACTCCCGTACGACAACAGTTGGTCGTGGAATTCCTTCAGATTATACTCGCCACCCTGCCGCTTGCGGTAGTCATCCCGCAGGCGTAGGATTTCCATTTTGCCGACCATGTAGCTCATGGGCTGAGTTGGCGACTGCGTGTATCGCTTGACCTCGGCCTCGGCATTGACCCGTTCCAGCTTGGCCGTGTCTACCAGCAGACTGACCGCATCGTCAAAATTCATGGTTCCATCATGCAAGCCGACGTCAATAACCACCCGACAGGCACGCCATAACTGCATCGCCAACTGCATCAACCGCGTCTGAGCATCGGGATAGTAACCCGTCTCGTACATCATTTCTTCGCAATAGAGCGCCCATCCTTCGATGAACACGGAAGTGCCAAACAACTTGCGCACATTGGACGAAACCTGATTTGCGCGCTGCAATTGCAGATGATGCCCCGGATAGGCCTCATGCAAAGACACGACTAATGCTTGATACTTGTTGTGCCCGCGCTGCTGCTGCTCCTGAAGCTCTGGCGGCGCCTGCCTATCTATCGGAGTCACCCAGAAGAAGCCTTGTTGATCCGTGTCAAACGGTGCCGGGGATAGATAACCGGCATAGGGATATGTCGGTCTGGCAAATACCGGCGTGTCTATCATAACGAGATCGTTGTTCGGGGGAACGGTAACCAAGTCGTGGTCGATCAAGTGCTGGCGGGCGCCAAGAACAAAGGCTCTGTAGTAGTCAATCAATTGCTCTGATTCTGGTGTCTGCTTCTTCAGGTTGGCAATGATCTCGGCCACGCTCGAATTGGGGTTGATCTGCGTCGCAACTTTGTCCATTTCGGACAGAGTCTGCGCAATCACTTCCCTGCCGAGCTTCCGTAACTCAACACCCTTGTACGACAATCCATGTTGGTGTAGCAGCAACTCATCGAAGGATTTCGCGCCCAAGCTGTAGCCGTCAGAGCTGCGTTTGACAATCGACTCGTGTAGAAAACGATGATAATCATTGCAGGCCGCAGAGGCCAACTTGCCGGCCTGAATAAGGTCACTCCCGATCCGCGGTATTTGTATGGCTGATGAAGAGCCGAGATCCCGGAAAAACTCCATCCCCGACTTGGCAAGCTCTTCCCCCATTTCCGCCCAAATCCCCGGGATTTTCGGTTGATCGGCCAGATTTCTTTTCGCGTCGCTTAGCAGACGCGGCACTTGCCGCAACCGATGCGCAAGAGCGGCGGCTCGCTGCGATAGTGGTGCAAACTCATGCAGCACGAGCACGTAACAGCCATACATTGCCAGTTCAATCGGAAATGATGGATCGCGCTTCCAGCGACAATAATCCTCCTCAAGCAGTATATCTGTTCGGAGAGCGCCTTCAAGAACTTGCAGATCCACTTGTTCATCCGGCGACCGGTCTGCATGTTTCGCGAGCTTTTCAAGACCGCTGACATACCCACGGAGCTTTGCCACCCTCTGGGTACGAAAGTCGGGGTCAAGACGATCAAGCAGATGATCATGGTCGTGGTTTCCGACCGAGGTAGCATATACAGGGGATGTCTCAAGGTAGTATTTGATAATTCGGTCGACTAACTTCTGAAACTCGGTCATTCTGGCCTCATCAAATGCGACATGATATCAGGTTTAAGCCATCTCGCAAACAGTTTCGAGCCACAATGTTGCCCCTCGCCTTCTCGATTCGCCGTTGCTGTATCGCGATAACTAACAACGAGTTATACCTGCTGCGCCTGAAGTCGCCGGCGGCGGACGTAAGAAATGAACGTACCGCCACAAACCATGACTACTCCAAGCCACACCAGATTAATAAGCGGCTTTTTGGATACTTCCAGCACCAATAGGTCCATAACATCCATCCCCGGCACACCAGTGAACGCCAGCGACACCTTGCCGGCATCCGCCTGAATGTCCCGTAGAGTGATGCTGCCGTCGCCGTTTGGCATATCGGCCTTGATAAACTGCTTGCCGTCGCGCGTAAACGCCATGCGCGGCACGACCTCTTTGGTTTCCGAACCGCGAGTAACTTCCAACACTGCGCCAACCTGCACATCTCCGCCTTCGCCGTGATTTGCCATATCGAACTTGGAGAACGTCACACCGTAGTCGCCGATTTTTCCCGTCTCGCCTTTACTCAGCACCAGCTGATTACCCTCGCCCGTGATCTGTTGATCCTGTGGCGACAAGTAGAGATCATAAAGCAGATGCTTGCGGATGTATGGCTTGCGCATCACCCCCTGATTTTCCTTGGCGATAAACAGCTTTGGGTCTGCCTGAAAACGCTCCCCATGGTCATCAACTTCAAGTCGAGCGTAATTGTCTTTAGTCGTAACATCACCGGCCATGCCTTTGTAGCTGATTTTGTATTGGAAGGCGCCGACCGGTTCCTGACCCGCATACAAATTTATCTTTTCTGACTTCGAGAAAGCCGACGAGACAACGATGCCGATCATCATGACACCAAAACCCATGTGGGTGACGAACCCCCCGATCCGCAAACCAACTTTGCCCGGCTGATAATAGACTGCCGCGATATTGCCAAAGAGCGCAAAACAGGCGAAGAAGATCATCAGCAGATAGAGGAGATTAGTAACACCAAAGAAGATTGAAAGCACAGTAGCAACAAACGACAAAGCCAACGGCGTCCACAGGCGCTTAATGACATCCCCAAATGATTGGCCTTTTGCAACGAGAAACGGCGACAATCCGGCCAGCAGAGCGATGATGATCGCCATCGGCAGTGTGGTCGTGTTATAGAACTGTGACGAAACACTGGAGGGTTCACCGAATATTCGCGTGATTAACGGCGCCGATGTCCCGACCAATGTCAACGCGGACAAAAGCACGAGGAAGAAAATCCCTATCACAATCGCAAAATCGACCGAGTAGGGATCCTTAATGTCCGCCCCCGTCTTGGCATGCTTAGCCCGGACTGCCAGCAACAATACCGACAACACCACGAAAAACACCATGAAGAAGATCAGGTAACCGGAAATGCCGAGATCGGTGAACGAATGAACGGAGAAGTCAGCTAGCACTCCTGATCTGGTCAAGAATGTGCCGTATATTACCAGCAGAAATGAAAACATCGCCAGCATTAGGTTCGAGCGCCGGAAGACACCTCTACTACGTTCTATCAATAGCCCATGCATTAGCGCCAGATTGAGTAACCACGGAATTAGCGAAGTATTTTCTACCGGGTCCCAGGCCCAGTAACCGCCCCAGCCGAGTGTTTCATATGCCCAATAGCCCCCCATAAAAATGCCCATCCCCAGGAAAAATGATGCCGCTGCCGTCCAAGGGAACGAAATTTTGACCCAGTCGCGATAATTGTTGCGTGCCAGTGCTCCCAGTGCAAGAGCGAATGGAACCGCCAGAAGTGAGAAACCGATGAAAACAATCGGTGGATGAATCACCATCCAGTAGTTTTGCAGAAGCGGATTCAGCCCCTGCCCGTCGGGCGGAGCGCCTCCGGGAAACTGCGACAAGACCTCGGGGCTAAACCTCAAGAACGGCGATTTGGCAACTAACAAAGTCAGGAAAAACGACACCACTAACATATAGAAGAACATCACCGCCGAGTGATTTTCGCTCTCCCGTCGGATCAGGAAGACACCGATGATGGCGATTAACAGCAGCCAGAGCGTGAACGAACCGACCTGTCCCGCCCAGAATGTCGAGATCAGAAAGCCCAGACCTAGATCGCGCGACGAATAATCATGCACATAGATCAGCGAGAAATTGTGGTTAAGAATCTGCTGCAGAAAATAGACGCACATTAGGACAACAGCCGCCGTAAAAACGTAGTATGCTTTGCGCGCCAGCGACACGAAGGCGTTTCGGCCAAAAATGGTCATACCATAACCCACCGTAGCGATAGCCGCCGTCGCGCAGGCAATCGCCAGAAGCGTATTTCCTATCGGCATGTCTTAGGATTCTCCCTGATACTTGGAAGGGCACTTAATCAGCAGTTGCTCGGCTTCAAAAATCTGGCCGTTATATTTTCCCACGCAAACGGCATGAGTCGCCTGACCAAAATTGCCCGGCATAGTGCCGGTATACCGGACGAGCATCGTGACACCCGCGGTGTCGGTAATTGGAAACGTGAGTTGTTTGCGGTCCACATCCCAGATGACTTTTTCATGGTCAATCGCCCCCATCACCTGCACGCGTTGTGACCGCTTCTGCGCCTCACCAAACGAGACGTAGGAGGTCATTGATTTGGTGAAAGACGAAAACGCCCAGACGGCAACGACCACAACGATCACCACCGCAACGATCAGTTTCACTTTCATTTCCTCTTCTCCAGATCGGAAACCTTCTTGTCGAGCCGAAACAGAAACAGGAATATCCCCGCCCAGATAACCAGATTCGCAAACATCACCGTGTAATTACTGCTCATACTATCTTCCTACGCTTCTTCAAAGCGTGCCAGTTGTACTTTGTGAAGCCTGATGCCTAATCCGAGCAGCCAAAAGTATAACACCGTGAACGAGAAAAGAGAGACTAAAAAGATCGGCAATACCGTCCCTCCCATCGTAAAATGCAAATTCTTGTCAACCACCGAATCGGCCGGATGCAACGACTGCATCATTCGCGGCATGATGAAAATGAAGAACGGCACCGTCGGGAATGCGAAGATCGAGTAGGTGGCACTGATGATTCCTTTGCGCTCCGGAGTCGGAATCGCAGCCCTGAGCGACAGATAGGCGCCGTAAATCAACAGCAGAATGAAGATCGAAAGCATACGGGGCTCGCTCCAGGTCCAATAGACCCCCCATGTCACCTTGGCGAACAACGATCCGGAAATAGTCGCCAGCACGCAAAACATTGTGCCCAATTCCGCCGACCAGTGCGAGCGGAAGTCATCAAGCTCCGAACGGGTCTTCAGAAAGCGAATGGCGTATATGAGATTTATGGCATAGGCAACCACCGTCAGCCAGGCCATCGGTATATGATAGTAAAAGATTCGCGATGCCTCGCCAATAATCTGCTGTGGAGCGGGCGTAGTAAAACTGAAGTAGATCACTCCCGCGATCAACACGAACAAACCTATTTGCAGATACTTTCTAACCATTCCAGACAAAATCAAATAGCACCGCCGAAGCCGTTATCATAATAACCGCGTAGGCGACCAAAAGTTTAATGTGATTTTCCGCGCCGGCCCAACCCGTTCCCACGAGTGCCGCATCGGTGCCGCCGATTGCCGCCACCAACAAAGGCAGCAAAACCGGAAACGATAACACGGCAAACAGCGCCCCTCGGACATTCGCCTTGGCAACTATAGCGCCGATGATCGTGGTCGCGCCGGAAAGCCCGATGATCCCCAGAAGTATCACGACCAGAAAAAGCGGCCAATCAGGCACGGTCACGTTCATGAATGCTACGTAAAGCGGTGTTAACAACGCACACAGAATCGTCAACAACAGAATGTTGTAGATCAGCTTGCCGGCATAGATCACCGATGGTCGTGCGAAAAGCCGCAGAGTCTGAGCGGTCTTGGCGTCCTCCTCTTTGACAAAAACGCCCGATAATGCCGACATCGACGCAAAGAAAATGATGATCCAGTAAAGCGCCGACAACACTTGCACCCCCAGTGACAATTGTCCCAGCGAGAAACTGACGACAACCAGCGTGGTAAAGGCGAACATGAAGAGCGCATTGAGCGAATAGCGCGTGCGCAACTCGGTGCGGATGTCTTTCGCCAGCACCGCCAGCGCTTTAGTTGTCCAGCCGGATGACATGCTCAACCTGTTTTAAGTCCTCGGCTTCATTGGTTGCGATAATCAGCATCCCCTCTGACTTCTGCTTCGAGATAATCTCCCGAACAATTGCCTTGCCGGCGTCATCCAGATTCGAGGTTGGTTCATCCAACAGCAAAATCGCCGGTTTTGCCAACAGCGCCACCGCATATTTGAGCCGCTGCTTCATTCCTGACGAATATGCTGCGACCAAATCATCGCCACGCGTACTCAATCCGACCCGCTCCAACAGACTATCCTGCTCAATTTGATTCAAGCGCACTCCCGCCAACGTGGAAAAGAACTTGAGATTCTCGTAACCGGTCAGCATCTCGTACAGCGCCATTTCCGGGGATATCATCTTGAGATAGTTGAAGCAGTCGGCCGACGCGATCTCTGTGTCGCCATCACGAATTGCAACTCTGCCTCCGGTGGGAGGTATCAACTGAGAGAGCATTTTCATCAACGTAGTCTTGCCGGAACCATTGCGGCCGGTGATGCCGAGCGAACCGGGGGCGCTGATCGTGAAGCTCAGTTCTCTAATTACCTTACGGACGCCGAAGCTCTTGTTCAGTTTTTCGACCGTTAACGAAAGTGCCACCGCAAGTCCCTTGACAAGAACTGCCTTGTATATTCACGCCAACCGGCAACGTTAGTTACCAGTCACTGATATTAGCAGGAATGCGGAGAAGAGCAACCTATTTATGAGATTCTTTTCACAGACCCGTTCGGGCTTGTCAGTGCCGTCCGACTCAGGCGATCGGCTAAGTTAGCGCCTGCCCCAGTCTTTCCCAACGCACGCGCTGGTGAAAATGAATCAGGTTGTACCAGAGATTCGGAGGCCACGTCAGCGGATTCACCCAATTCCAACGTGGATAGTTGCTGGTCGGCGGCGGACCCCAAGACCAGTGTACTACCAACGCCTTGCCCAGAACAAAACGCTGCGGCACCGGTCCCCAGAAGCGTGAATCATAGGAGTCGTCGCGGTTATCCCCCATCATAAAATAGGTTCCCGCCGGCACCTTGTATGGCCCGAAGTTGTCTCGACGCTTGTCAAGGTTAGGATCAACATGCTTTCCGAACGGATATTCCTTGAACTCGACACCATCCACAAACACCTTCTTGTCCCGGACTTCTATCACCTGCCCGCCGACTGCAACGCAACGCTTGACATAGTTGGTAGTAGAATCCCCCGGGTACTTGAACACCACGATGTCCCCCGGTTTGGGATCGCGCAGACCTCTAAAAGAGATACTGGTCAAGCGAAATCCGTGGGAGTAGCCGATCATCGGCAGCTTGATGCCGTAAATGAACTTGTTCGCCAGTAGGAAGTCTCCGACCAGAATCGTGTCCTCCATCGAACCGGTGGGCACATTGTAGGCCTCGATCACCGAGTACTTGATCAGAAGGGCGCCGGCAAGGGCTATGGCCAGCGACTTGATGGTGCTGAAAGCGGATCTGAACGCTGGGCTCCGCGCGAAGACCTTAATCAGCCGAATAATAGCATTGTCATTGGATCTGTCCGCAGCCTTCCGCACGGAAGCTCCCCTGGCTTTCCTGTTCGAAGATGACGACATCTGCTCTCCTAACTCACAACGCTGAACAGTCTATTCCACCTGACCCGCGAGGACAGGTGACGAATATTATACCCGAAGTTCTTCAATATCGAAAGCGGTTTTGTCAAAATGATCGCAGGAGCGTTATCATCCGGACACAACGACCAGTGGATGAGAAACGCTTTGGCGATGATTAGATCCCGAGGCACACACCCCCAATAGCGGGAATCGGCTGAATTGTCGCGGTTATCCCCCAGCACAAAATAGTCCCCTTGCGGCACCAGAAGCGGCCCGAAGTTGTCACGCGGCTGACCGACGCCCCTGGGAATAGTGATCTGGTCAAAATGGACGGCAGAAGAAGGTTCGGCCACTTCGGCATGATTGACGAACACCTTCTTGGCAATGATTTCTACCGTATCGCCGCCGCTGGCGACAATCCTCTTGATAAAGCTTTTGCGCCTGTCCTCGGGAAAACGAAAAACGACCACATCCCCCGGCTTCGGATCACGCAGCGCCGGCAGCCGCCAGTGTGTGAACGGTAGGTAGGCGCCGTAGATGAACTTGTTCGCCATTAGAAAGTCGCCCACAAGCAGTGTATTCTCCATCGACTCCGAAGGGATGCGATAGGCCTCAACGACCGACTCTTTGATCACAAAGGCAAGCACCAGCGCCAGGAGCAACAGCCATGCATAGTACCAGAAACCGTGCCCAGTGGCGCGCTTGCCCGCCCGTCCCCAAGTGGCTTTGTGCTCTGTCTGACTGCTGCCTATGGTCATAACCTCTGAAGCATATGCTGCTGCGGCATTTGAATCAACCAGCTTTTATAACGCCCAGACCCCGTGTAAGTTTCACCCAATCATGGTGTCGACCGGGAACCCGTATCCATGCGCCAACCGGCGGAACTACCTTGTGCCCACGTAACTGGGTGTTGAAAAAACCTCCAAGTGTGTCGTTCTGAGGAGCACGAAGCGCGACAAAGAGCCTCCAATTCGTTGCGAGACAAGTGTGCCAGACTCTTCGCTGCGCTCAGAGCGACAGGCTATCGGACTCTCAACAGCTCCGATGCCGCTTCCGCTGATTGTGCGATTAAACGGAAGAACCTCTCGAACGTTACAATGTCGGAGTATTCTCCCTCTCCAAATGCACTTTTATTTGAGATAAACTATGTTGGGATACAGAGATCTGAGGCTACGGACTGATGCAAACCGGACCCGTCAAATACGCTGCTCTCTGTGTCACCCACAACTGCAACCTACGCTGTCGCTATTGTTATTCCGGCGCCAAGGTTGACCGCAGGATGACACCGGAGACGGCAAAACGCTCAGTCGACTTTCTCGCAGCACAGGCAAACGAGAAGTGCATCGTCACCTTCTTCGGAGGCGAGCCGCTTCTGGAATTCACTCTGATCAAGGAAGTTGTTGAATACAGCCGCCGCAAACACGGCAATAAGATTGAGTTTCGGATGAACACTAACGGCACGCTAATCAAGCCCGAAGTGCTCGCCTTCTTCAGGGAGACCGGAATTTATTTTGCCGTGAGTGTTGATGGCAGCCGCGAACAGCATGACACCGTTCGCCGTTTTGCCGACGAGCGTGGTTCGTATGACCGTATCGCAGCGAAGTTGCCTGAGATTCTGGAATTCAATCCCTACACGATTGCGGTGTCGGTCATGGTACCGGAAACCGTGACCTATCTCGCGTCCGGCGTCCAAGATCTTTTTGCTCAGCGATTCCGCTATGTCCTCCAGACGCTCGACTATTCCGCCGGTTGGACCTCGGCTGATATCTCGGCGTTGAGAAAGCAGTATATGCTTCTGGCGGAATACTACTTCGCCCAGCTTCGCGCCGGCAAGAAAATCTATTACAGCCCCTTCGACGAACGCATCAAAACCTGGGCTCAGAAGCCGTACGGCCTGGGCGACCTGTGTGATCTGGCCAATTCACAGATCGCGATCGCCGCGTCCGGACGCATTTACCCCTGCGTGCAATTCATCAACACGGACGATGGGACGTTCCAACAGAATGCCATCGGCAGTGTCCATGACGGCTTTGATGCTCAGAAGCGGGAGTATTTTATTGCCGAAAACTATCGCGACAAAGAATCCTGCCGTGGCTGCCCGTTATATGGCCGCTGCGCCACCTACTGCGGCTGTGTCAATTGGCGCGCTACAGGGAGTCTGAGCCAGGTTCCGCCGATTGTCTGTGAACACGAGCGGATGTTGATGCCCATTGTCGATAAGCTGGCAAATAAGCTTTGGAAGAACAAAGTGACCTTGTTCAGGAGGAAGTTCTATGAACGGACCTTCCCGGTGTCATCATATATTGAAGATTGTTTAATCAGCAGGAGGCAAGATCATGCTGGAAGTTAAGCAGGTCAGATTCTATCGGTTGGCCAAGTACCCACGCGGGACCTACCGCGAAAAGCCCCCAGTTTGGCTGGCAGGACAGAGCACTGCCGCCGTGCTGCTTATGTTGGCGCTTGAAGGCTGTGAGGGAGGCGGCACAACCGGCCCGCCACCCGTGCTGCCCGACATGGTCACCGAGTCAGAAGCGCGAGTGGCGATCAACCGCGTACTGCAGAACAACGGCCTCACTTGGCAAAACGATGCCCCATTCACTTTGAGTTTCGGTGTCGGTGACACCGTCCACTTGGTGGTCGACAGCTACAATGATTCTCTTCGGGTCGGCTACGAGTATGTCGCATGGAACGATTGCGGCAGCGATTACGAAACGTTCACACCGCGGGTGACGGCCGCGCTTGACAGCGCTGCCAAAGCTCAAGGGCCATATATCGAAGTCATAGACGACATAAACAGGCGCGTGCATTCCGACTACGAGCAGCTTCTGGAGACGTCGATGCAGCAGTTCCTCGATACTCTCAGAGCACACGGAGTTATCTGAGGAATCTGCGATGTCACCGACAGTAGCCAGACGATTAGTCACCCAGCTTATTATTGCAATTATGGCGGCAATCGGATGCATTTCGCTCTCATGCGCACAGCTTGAGATTCAGGGCTTCGGTTACGATTATCGTTCCGAAACCTACATAGAGAGTCTGCCGAGAGACTCTACTCGGACCTATTGGGTGAAACTCTACCGCATCATGGAAATCGTCAACGACACGCTGTCAAAGCGCCTTCAATATCTTGATATTGAAGAAGATCGCGCCACAATCGACAGTCTTGTGGAGGAATTCAAGAGGCGGAAGGACTTCGAGACGCGCCCTGACACTCCCGATCGCAACGAGTGGTGGGAGGAAATCTGGAACGTCCGCGCGGCGCACTGCGATTCGTTCTACCGCACTCCCTTTCTGAAAGATTGGTGGGACATGCGCGCGCGACCGGTCATCCTCCATGGGATTCCACAGATGGAATACAAGAGCACAAGTCAATGCTGCATCTGCGATGTCTATTATCAGGACTGGCCGAAACAGTCGCTCCTTCTGGCATATTTGGGCCATCGAGACATCTTTGACGTACTGGATACTTTTTCCTGTGAAAGCAATGTCATCGTCGTACCACAGGGCAAGTATCTTGATGCCTTTGTCAACCACGATGAGAAAGTTAATCCCTATGGTGACATCAGCAGACAACTCGAGGCCGCCGTCGACATCGTCTCCTTCCCCGACGAAGACGGATTCACACTCTGGGTCAGCTCCGGCATTGGGGTCGACGAATATGTGTCCGATTCCGCGAAAACGATCAAGTTCCACCAGCAGTTGACCGTCAGTCGGCTGGGAAGCAGGCCACGGTTGGTCTTCTCCGACAGCACTCCTGTGATGCCGCTGCCATTGCCTGATTCGACCACCAGACTCAATGATTACTGGTTTCCGGTCTGTCTTGGCGGTTGCCGATTATCGGCTGGCGAGTATGACATCTACCTGACGTTGTACGATGATCGCGCTCCGAACCATGTCGGCGCCTACCGCACGAGCGTGACCATTCCGTCGCCGCGTGCATCCAAAGGCATTAGCGAGATTCTCGTCGCGCTGCAGCCGGCAGGGCGGGTTTTCGAGGGGACTGCCAATCGCATCGTCCGAGGGGACTATACCCTGATGGGAAATCCGGCATACTACCATCGGGGCGATACGATCTATCCCTATGTCGAAATCGACCTCCGCGATTTCAAGTCGAGTCGGCCAGGGACGTACGATTACACTATTCTCGCCAGTATCTATCGCGCCAAAGAGACATTTGGCAAACCGGTAACTGAGATCGGCGACGTATTCGAAGTAAGCCATGACACCGTGGACAATACACCCTCCAAGCAGTTTCTGAGAAAGCCCCAACAAAAGGGCGAAGCGCTGATCTATTCGACCACACGTTCGACGATCGCCCCGGAAGTTATGTTTCAAGCGCCGATGGTTCTGCCAAAGACGATGCCGGCGGGCAAGTATTATTTGGTTATCTCAGCGCAGGATGCCTCCAGCCGCAAATTTCTGACCAGTTGGCGCGAGATTAGAATCAAAAAATAAGATGAGTGGCTCAAGAATGTTGGTCGCAAGTATTATCGCACGACATGTTCCAGAATCTGTTTCGCAATCGTCACGTAGTCACCACCGAGATGATGCCCGCCCGACATCTGAATCGAAGTCACGAAGTTGGTGTCCAGATCGTCACACAGGGAATGTTTTTCTTCCGAGCCATAGAAGCACACAACGCGCAATCCTTTTAGCTTCTCGACCTCGGGCCTTACCGGCAGAGCGCTCTTGGGATTGGAACTCGACAACCAGTCGGTTAAGTGAAACTGGAAATCTACCGCTTCCTCCAACCCCAGCAGTGCTACCCCAGCCACTTTCGACAGCGCCTGAGCCGGCAATCGATTGGTCATGAACGGCAATACATCCGCGCCTCGCGAGTAGCCGACCAACAATACCTTGTCCTTGCTCCAAGCATCCGAGTAGTGGCTGATAATCCGCAGCAGGTCCATGCTGGCGCCGTCCGGCGTCCGCCGCGTCCAGAAATACTTGAGCGAATTGAGTCCGACTACGGATATCCCTTGCGACGAAAAATACTCTCCCAATTTCTTGTCGATATTCGCCCAGCCGCCATCGCCGGAGATGATAACTGCCAACAGGTTCTGTGCATCACCCGTCGCCGGCAATTCGATCAGCGGCAGATCGCTCAAATTGGCGGAACCGGGCACGGCGACCGCGGTGTCGGCGGAAATTGTCAGACGCTGAAACGCATTGCGCAACTGCGGCAGCCAGTTCTTCTGTACGGCAAATCCATGCCCGACTTTCGGCAGCAATTCGAGCTGGGCCTTGCTGACTTTCTTGACAAACGTCTGGACATCATTCGCATCACACACTTGGTCTACTACTCCTTGAAAGGCAATCCACGGCTGCTCCAGATGCGACGCCGGCAGGAAGCTGTATCCCTTTCCTCTTGGTCCGGCTGTCCATTCCAGACCGCTCCCCTTACAGAACGGCTTGGTCAGCGGCAAATCCGGGCAGAACCCCATGCTGATCGCGCCAGCGAAGGTGTTCGGCGGCGCCTGCACTAGAGTGGCGTAAACCAAAGTCGCTCCGGAGGAATAGCCGATCAGGACCGGAACATGATAGATCGGCAGATCGAGTTTCTTCTGAACGTACTGACTGAGCGCCTCGAAATCGGCCGCCGGATACGAACACTGGTCGGAGGCGGTCGCCAACTCCTTGAGATAATGAATGATGTCGATCCCGATCACGAGCGCGTTTTCATGGGCCAGCGTTCGCGCCATCTCTACCACACCCAGGTTCCAACCGCCGTCCCCCGAGACAAAGAGCGCGACCCGTTCCGGAAGGGGAGTCGTTCGGTACAAGTGGACATTGCCGAACTTGCCGAAACGTAGCGTGTCTTCATCGATGGCGTAGGCAGTTACCGACCACAGAAATAGTACCGCCAGCAATCCAAGTACCTGTTTCATTTCCTGACCACTCCTGTGATGCCTCCGGAGATCATTGAGGCAATGTTTGTCAAAATCCTTAGTACTGCCACGCCACCGGGAGACGCCAAATAGCGTGGTGTCCAGACCGGCCGGTATTTTTCCTTATACTGCCGCAACCCCTGAAAATTGTAAAAATGCTCGCCATGCCGGAAAATGAACGTCCCCAACTGATTCCAGAACGGCGCCGCGATGCGATTATCCAAACCCGACAACGGCGCCATGCCGAGATTGAACCAGCGGTATCCCTGCTGTCTGCCGTAAAGCATCAATTCAATAAACATGTAATCCATTACACCCGCCGGCGCATCCGGTAGATGGCGCATCAGGTCGATCGACAACTCTTCATGATCGTCGGTCGCCCAGATATTGGCAAAGGCAATGATCTCTCCCCCCTTCCAGACCAAGGCCATCGGTGTGCGAAGCAAATACGGTTCGTGAAAATAGCCGAGCGAGAACCGCTTTTCGCGGGTGTTTTTGTACTCCACCCAAACATCCGAGATCTTGCGCAGCCTCGGCAGCAAACGCGCCACTTCAGATGCCACGACAACCTCAAAAGAACACCCCTCGCTTTCGGGCTTGCGGTGCCAGTGACGAAACGGCTTGTTGGCGTGACCTTCCAGCGAAAACTCAGCCAGCGGCACGCGGGCTTCTTCCCCGAGCTTCAGCAAACTTAACCCCATATCGAGGTAAAGAGGAAGATTCTCCGCATCAACCTGATAGAAAACGGTCCAACCGCCATGTCGGTCGGATAGCTCATGGAACTGCCATAATAGCTCCTTCCACTCTTGCTTAGGGCCGACCGGGTCTCCCATCGCCGCCCAGCTTCTTCCGGCTATCCCATACATAACAAAAGCACGACCATTCTGACTAAACAGTAACTCCTTATCGCCAAGGAGTGCGAGGTGTGCCACAGAGTTGGGGCAACCTTTGACAATCGAACTCAGATGGTCGAGTGCGTCGCTCGTGGGCAACGTTGGTTCCGGTGACATCGGACGCAACAGCCGCCACATGGCCAGTACCATCGCTGCACCGATCGCGCCCGCGCCTGCGCGCAACGACCGAGGTGCGTCACCGAAAATCTCAAACTGCCACCAGAGCTCCCTCCCATACTCGACATGCTTGAAAGAAAACATTGTCAGCCAGAAGGAACACCCGAGAACTACAGCGATCGCCACGATCCAGGCGGGCGAAAGCGAGCGGGTGAATAGCGATGACGTGCGGTAGAAGTATGATCGTGAGGGCAGGAGCAGCGCGAACATCAGCATCAGGATCAGCGCCTCTTCGTAATCAAATCCTTTCAACAATGAGACCACAATTCCAACACCGAGCAGGGCGAGACTCAGCACGTAAGCGCCATCCACGCGCCGCTGCAACCCACGCGCCAACAACAGCAGTCCCAACCCGACGATGCTGCCGATGAAATGCGATATCTCGATAACCGGCAGCGGCAGGAATTCCTTGATCCACTCCAAGCGGTCGCTTTCGGCAGGTGTCGCGCCGGAGAACAACAGCACTACTCCCGCGACGAAGGTCAGGAACGAAAACAACTGCGGCGCGAACATCGAGATCCAGCGCGCCACATTCGTTGCCAGTCGCAATAGTCCTTCGGCTCGGCGAGAGACTTCGAATGCCGCCAGCGAAGAGGCGGCGAGGAGTAGCGGAACGAGATAGTAGATGATGCGATAAGCCAGAAGCGATCCGATCAGTTCCGCGGGTGACGCCACCGGTCCGATCAATAGTATGAATACCGTTTCAAAGACACCCAAACCACCCGGGACGTTACTGACCAATCCGGCGATTTGCGCCAGCAGAAAAATGGCGAGCACATGCAGATAACTGACTTGCACGGCATCCGGGAGAACGATAAAGATTGCCGCCGAAGCCACCAGCCAATCGAACATCCCCAGCCCCATTTGCGTAAAAGTTGCGCCTCGCGACGGCACGTCGAATTGCCATTCTCTGATCCTGATTGGCTTGCGGACAATCAAGATCCAAGTCAGATAGGCCAACAGGATTGCCAACATCAGCAGCCCCAGGGGGAATGTCGATTCAAACGGCAGCCTGATCTGAGTTGGAATTGCCAGCGGCCATGTCGTCAATGTGATTGCCGCGGCTGTCAGATAACCGAGCCAGAATGTCACTACACCGAAGCCCATCAGACTGGTGATTTCAAAAGCCGACAATCCCCACGCACCATATATCCGATATCGCAACGATCCGCCGGTGAATACCGAGAAACCAAGATTGTGAGAGATAGCGTATGTGATGAATGATGTCATCGCCACTTTGGGGTACTCTATTGGGTGTTTGATGTAGCGCAGCGCCAGCATGTCATATCCGGACAGCGCCAGATAGCTCAGTAGTGTGAAAAGAAAAGCCAGCAGTAGATGGGGAACAGGTATCGACCGCAATTGAGCGATAATATCGGCGAGGCTATGATGCGCCAGTTCCCGGTGCAACACCCAGAGTGCCACCGTGAACAACCCCATGGCAACCACAGACCCAATGATTTCCAGCAGTCTTTTGTTCATACTCAACTCAGGGGAATCAACACAGCTTTAAGGCAAGTGTCAAGCTTGAGTTGTCGCCGTGGTGTGCTCAGAGACTAATCTCGCGGCATTATGCGTCGGAGATGAAACGTGCTGTCAACGATGTTCAGAAACGGCTTTCGCATGCTGTCTGACGCTGTTGGCCAGAGATCGACCTGCTGGTGCGGATCGGTTGCAGCATCGAAAAGTCGAGCTCCCTCCAGATCAGAATAGACGAACCTGAGATTCTGGCGGTAAATGCCGAACCCTTCATGTTCCCACCGTCTAATATCATTGGTGCTGAGAGCGATCAAGTATCGATCTGCTGGAACCGGCTGCAACAGCGATTGCCCGGACAACGCGGATAGCAAAGAACGGTTAGAAGTGTTGGCGTAGCACCCGAGCGCGTCAAGAATTGTCGGGACGACATCGAGGTTGCTCACAAGGCGCTTCTCGTTTTCATGAAGGGATGCCATCTCTTCAGAGTGGCTGGTCGCCCAAGTCCGGGGGGTTCGAATTAGGAGAGGGATATTTGTGATTTCGTCATAGAAGCAGTAAAGACGGTGCACCCTTCCGTGCTCCAATTTGTCAGCATCGCCGTGGTCGGAAGTTATAATCAGCAGCGTGTTTTCAAGCAGTCCCGTGCTGTCGAGACACGAGTGCAATTGGTGGAATGCCTCATCGAGAATGGCGGCAGCGTTCTGATAGCGGGATGCAAAGTGCGGTTCGCTCGCAAGCAGAGGGCTGGTTTGCTGGCCCGGCCAATGTAACGCATTCGAGTTGTACACCGCTAGGAAGCGGCTCTTCGGCGGGACTTTCTTCAGCTCACTGCAGAATCTTCTCACCGCCACTAATTCGTCCACTCCCACATCGTTGGTCAGAGGCGTCCCCATGACGGCTGGTGTCAGGAACTGGTCGGGACCGGGGGACAGCAAGAAACTGTCGAAATTTCCCCAGTTGTAAAGCTGCGCGCTGACGAAGAGAGTGTGCAGGCGTGCAGCCTGCGCCCAATCCCAGACCATCGGCATGGTATGCAACTTGTGGCCGGATTCCCACGGCGCCACGCCGGTCAACAATGAGGGCACGCTCACATCGGTGGCGGTGGAGTTGGTGTGGGCGTAATCGAAGAAAATGAAATGGTCGTTTTCGTTTGTGATCCAGCGCCTCAAGAACGGCATAGCGACGGAAGCAGAATCGCGGAAATCGAACGCCTTCTTGCCGAATGACTCGTTGATGATCAGGATGACATTGAGTGAGTCGTTAGCGACAAATGGTGAGACCGGTTTTCGGTTGGTGGCATGTAGTCCTCCCGCATTGGGTGAGATACTCCGCTTGAGAGCCAGAGCGATTGAGGTGTCGGCAGTCAGCTTATGGCCCTTACTGCGCCAGTGAAGCTGATTGAGGATGACCAGATAGAGAGCACCGAGAAGAGCGAAGCCAATCAGTCTGAGCATTAAGCTGCCGGAGCGACGATGTCCCTGCCGTGGTGACCAGAGCCAGGCGATCAGCAACCAGAGAACCAGAAATCCGACGCCGGCGATGTTGAACAAGGCCGAACGGATAAAAGCCATTAGGTAGATCGGATTGTGAAGCGCAAACTGCATCGTGGAGACAGTGACGTATTCGCCGAATTGGCGATACACACCGATGCTAGCCGCGATCACGAAAGCCAGTACAAGCGAAGCCAGAAGCACGTAGGCTTGACGCCAACCGTTCGGCAGCGATCGCTTGATGATCTCAAGAATGAGCACGAAGATCAAAGTGAGGACGATGCTGGCAGCGTAGGCAGCCCAACTGAACGCGAAAGCCGGTTCATGCAACGGCAAGACGACCAGATCGAGTAGCCAGATCATCAGAAACAGTGCCGGCCAACCGCGAAATAAACGGCCCGCAAGCGAACGCTGATCATTCATCCGGCAGCCAATATAGTTGGTTGTAAGAATCCAGGGAAGAACTTTACTGTGTCAGGCAGGGTCGCGCAATGAGAGGAACACTACATGAACCATTTCTTCTTGTCGTGCACGATGTCACCAAACTTGCACATGAATTCCATCTCCTCCGCTGACAGCGCTCCCTTGCTCAAAGCGGCAATATCCTCCACAAACTGCTTGGCATTCATTGGCGCCATCAGGCAAACGTCGACATTGGGATTAGACAGCACAAACCGGTAGCACTGATCAGCCGTCGGAATCGGCGCATCCACTGGGTACCCTTTCGGCCGCCTCAACAAATACCCCCAGCGCGTCGCGGTATAGGAGACGACGCCGGGATTGTGAGCCGCTAGATATGGAAAGATATCCTGTTCGGCACCTCGATGAGCGGCGTTGTAGCGCATCATCGTGACATCAATTGCGCCTTCCGAAACCAGCTTGCCGATGAGCTTACGATCATGGCAGGACATGCCAATCGCGCGCACTTTGCCCTCTTCACGGAAGCGGCGCATTTCGTCCAGCTCCCTTTCACCAATATGCTTCGGCTTGGTGACGCCGAGAAACAGAAAGACATCGATGTGGTCTGTGCCCAGTTGCCGCAACCGTTTTTCCAACGTCCGCCGCAGATTCGGATGACCGAGAAGCAGGTTGTATGCCCCCGTACTCACAACCAGCTTGTCCCGTCTTGTTTTGAATTCTTCGCGCAGAGTCTTGGTCATCTGTCCGTCGAAGCCGTAGCAGAAGAAGTAATTGACACCGACATCAATCGCTTTGTGAATGACCTCTTTGCCCGGCCGATAGGTTCCGGACAATCCGAGCCGAAAGACTTTCAGGCCCGTCTTGCCGAGGGTTGTATGCGTGAAGTCGTCAGTCATGGTAGTTTGCTCCGCTTAGTCACATTCTCCGGGGCGATTATCGCGCCTTATTCTCTGATCGACAAGTGCGAACTCGCAGTTGGGTCTGTGCACCATTTGATGGATATCGCGTGAGCCGGCGGGTCATGTCCGTCGCCGCGCCAATCTCCAGATGCGATCGAGCCCCTGTCCTGCCAGAATCAAGACGAACGGCATTGCCGGAACAATGAAACGGGAAATCCCTTTGGAAACCATCAGCACAATCGAGAGACTGACTACCGGCACAAGCAAGTACGCCAGGTCGCGTCTTGAGGTAGCGGCTATGCCAACTGCTGCGAACAGAAGGATTGCATAATGTACGACATTCAAGGCCATGAACAGCGCCGTCAGGTCTCGATATTGTCTGGAACCGGGGAAGTAGCTCCAAGTCCAAAATGGTCTAACCAAAGCGCGAGCAGCGTAGTTGACCGGGTCTGCCTTGATGTTTGCTATCGCTTTCTGCGTGAATCGTTCGTTAGCTCCCCGATCAAGGTAGTAACCGTCTCCGACTGCCTCCGTAAACTGCGGTGAATCAAACCACTTCGGAGCATTGTCGGGGACGCTCGAATACCAAAGGTTATATCCGGCATCGGATGAAAGAGGCGTATAGTCACCCAGCGAAACAGAATTCCTGATGAACCAGGGGGCCACCAGCACGAGACACACTGCGGCCTGAAGCCCCCACCAACGCACCGATCGGCGAAAACCAAGATGAGCCCAGAGTGGAATGAGGCAAAGCAGACAAGGGAGCATGGCGATTGGCCTGGTCAACAGCAAGGCTGCAAAACCGGCTCCTGTTGCTACGAAATAAGGCGATTTCGACTGAGTCGTCGTGGCGCGCCACAGCAAGTACATCGTGCTAACCAACAAGAACGTGAACAGACTCTCCGTGAGGATAAATGCGGATGTCACCCAGAGCGGAAAATAGGCGGTAAGCAGCAGAAGCACAGCATTTCCGGAATGCTCGCCATATACTCCCAGCGCGATACGATAGGCGACCACGAGGGTGAGGAGATTCAGGATGATTTGCGATATCTGCACGGCCAGATCGCTTTGTCCCGGCAACCAGTAAAACAAGACGAGGTAAAAAGGGTACCCGGGCTGCCGCATTCGCGTGGGGCTCTCGCCACGAAACGCGTCGAAGCCGGTAAACGAGGCGCTGACAACGCCATAGCCGTTGCCTTCCACCAGGCTTCTACTGATAGAGAGATATTCCTGAGTATCGAGGTTTGCATGGCCTTGCGACAGGAATGCAATTCCGCAAATCTGAGTCATCACACAGATGGCCAGTGCGGCAAAGAGCAGACGGCGCTGCAAGGGGATCTGGCGCAAGTCGCGAAAGTTCATAAAGCCTGTGTAACTTAGGATACAGCAAGCCATAAAGCAACTCGAAACGACTTCATCCATCCCCTTCAGAGAGCCGACTCGGGACTAAACGGTGTGGCGATGAGATCGCTATGGTGCGGACGACCGGTGGCACGTTATCGGAAACATCGAAAGAACCGGTATTCTGTTCACGTCTCGTTGGGAATAATATCGTTGTATAACTTTATCGGCAGTGCTACCTTGGGTTCTGCAGAGTGCCTGGTCACCGACCATTGCCAATATCTTCGGCAGATCGGGAGCGCGCTTTGATCGTCGGTCGATGGTCATCGGCTTTTCACGCTAGTCGCGGAGTGTGTTTTGTTGTATGTTCTGGTTCCTTTCGATAGAGCACCTGCCTTCTAAGCGACAGGGAGCGGGTTCGAGTCCCGTCTCGAGTATCTGGGTTGCGTGCCATTGTAGTTGTGCCAACGCTTTGTGGATTGATACTCCGGCCATGGGACACGACACATTCGACGCTGGGTCCGCAGGGACTGTCCAATTAGGCGACATCGCCAATCGCCGGCAACCGGCCTGTTAATTATATAGCGATATGAATCACCGAGTACTATCGCTGGATATGTCTTCCCCCGACCAAACGCTAAGGGTGGTTGGCATCGTACTGATTCTGCTGTTTGATGCCGCTCTGGTGGCGGCGTTGCCGTTGATCGGCCCGCTGTATACAACAGCCGCGCTGATCGGGATTTTGATTCTCGGCGGTTGCCTTATTTCGGACGCAGGATTCATCATCTTGTTGGCGGCAATTTCCCACATCAATGTCCTCGGTGTATCCAGCTTTGAATTCACCCGCATGCTCAAGTGGGGAGCTGTAGCTATTGTGGGCGCCGCCACAATCCTGCGTCTGTTGCTCAAAGGAACCACTGTGGAGTTCAAGGCCGACGCTGTCGTGCGATACTTTGCACTGTACTTCGGCTGGGGAGTATTCTGCTCTCTACTCGCGATCCATCCAATGGGCAGCCTTACTAACGTGTTGTCGAAATCACTCTTTTTGGTGGTCTACTTGTTTGCCGTCTTCACTATCACAAAACGCTCGCATCTCGATCTGACTTTGGCCGTGCTGCTGATAGGTGTGATCGCCTCATGTTCGTATTCATTTGTCGAATTGCTGTCCGGACCTTATCACCGAATAGCAGGATTCATGATCAACGCGGGCGGATATAGTGTTGCGCTGATGATGATAGTGCCGATGCTGGTCGCAGCCGCATTCATCTATCGTCGCCGATCAGTACGGTTGATATACGGAGTCGGCGCTGCTATCGGTATAGTAGGGATTGCACTGGCCTGGTCTCGCGCCACCTGGCTGATGCTGGCTGCCGCGACGGTTACTTTCTTGATCCTGCGGCGACAATTCAAGTTGCTGGCATTGTTGGCCGGACTGCTGACAGCTGCCACCGTGTTCGTGGCTATCAATCCTGAGGTCCACTCGGTGTTCAGACAGTTGGCGCGTCTGAGGGCTGGCACTACACACCGCACCTCCCTTTGGGATAGCTCTCTAAAGGGTGTCCGCGAACACCCTCTGACTGGAATGGGTCCCCAGACGCTAACTGAGGATGTGCTTGACGCCCGATCAGCTGACTTCGATACTCGTTTCTTTCTGTTAAATAGGACAGCAGAATTCAACGCACACAACTATTACCTGCACATCATGTTGACCACCGGTATCCCGGGGCTTCTAATTTTCCTTCTGTTTATCTATTATCTCTTCAAACACCTCATTCGGGCAGTGAAAGAGGCTCCCAATCGGGAGTCTCGTGTGTTTCAGGAGGCGATGTTGGCACTGCTGGCGGCAGTCCTGGTGGGGCTGTTTTTTGACACCGGTTCTTTGATGAGTTCCGGTTCCTACGCCAATTATTTCTGGATCTCCCTGGGACTGACGGAAGCCATTAGGCGCAATCATCTTCTTGCGTCAAACTGTGCTTAGGTTGTCCGTCCCTCCTCAGGTCCTCAGACAACTGTTCGGACGTCAATACAGCTTCCCCCACCAGCGCAAGTTCTCCTGGCGACTTTCTTCGCAACTCTCCTCGAACTCTTTGATACCCTTGTCGCGGAACCAGGGATTTACGGCGTTTCGCCTCGCGTACTCGATGTTCTTTTCCGTGTAGTAACCTGCAATGCATGTCACCGGCTCATATAGTGAAATAGGTTTTTGGAAGATGTAGCCGTCACAGAAGGTGCCGAGATTGAAGTCTGGATAGCCCTGACAGTAGATGCTGGTCTTGCCGGTGAGCTTCTCAAAAGGCGTCCCCTTGACATCGAATCCTACGCGCCATTGAGATGAATCGACAGTCGCCATAAGCGCATCTATAATCCCGTCTGCCGCATAGACAAAATCGGCATCCCAACCGGCAGCGTCATTCCAGAAGTTGTGCAGAAAGATCGTGATGACCCTCTTGCCAAGTTGATTGTACAGGTAACGCCCGAAGCGATCCTCAACAAACCCTTTGAATTTGCCGTCGAAAAATAGGGGTTGACGGTACTCCGTAAATCCATGATGTATTCCACAGTATACGAGCGCCTTCTCCTTTTTGGCGACGACCTCACTCAGGAACGCATCGGCCCAGTCCTTTTCCGATTCACCGTGCCAGACTTTCATCCTGACCTCGCGGTTGTCTCGATCGGCCTGCGTCTTGACAAATGACCAGTCAGGGGAGTTGTTCAGTCCCAGAATCCGGAATTTCCTCTCTCCCGCCCGGAGTTGCTGATTGACCTGCCATGCTGCCTTGAAAACATCTGCATATTCCTGGTAATTCCAGTCCACGAATTCTCGCAAGAGAATCTCATTTGTGAGCTGCTGGTCATAGGTCTTGCCGCTGAGCAATGAGTCAATCAGAGGTTGATCAATCCGCCGAGCGAACTCGAATCCCAAAGTATAGATGCCCTTTTGGTATAGCAGCGGTATCAGTGTCTGCACCAGAATTGGATCGTGTCGCGCGCGATGTTGTTCGCCGAGAATGACGACGTCATGATCCTTAAACTTGCTGATGACGTATTCCTCCGGCGTCTGCCGGTGCGCCTGCAAATAGCCGCTCAACTCGGCCCTGAGACTGTCACTCAGAACCGGCAGCGGTAGCTTTTCCTGGGCGATGGCATCGCACGACCGCACTAACGAGATCGCAGTCACTGCGACTGCGATCAGTCTAAAGATACTCATGGGAACCTCCGTACTATATTGATTTCAAGTATCCTGATCTACGAAGTGCGATGCTCTGAAGTTGCATTTTCATATTCTCGTTGGCGTGCAACACCAGCGCCTAATCCCCGGCATGCCTGACCAATCGGAGTTTGCTACATCATGTCCGAAATCCGTAGAGTCAGTACGGATTAAAATGCTCGGCTCAAATTTTATTGCGAATTAGCCCCATAAAAACGACACCAAGCGCGTATCACAACCAAGACTATTTCAGTCTATGTAGGAATCGTTGTAAGGAAATCTCTTTGGAGGAAGTATGACTTTTCAAATGACATGGAAGACGTTAGTGATGCTGTTGTTTCTCGCGACAGTGGCATTCGCGCAGCAGAAGACGGAACAGAAGACCATTACCGGTACTTGGACCTGTCTAAATTGCGATCTTGCTGGACTCGATGGCAGTTCCCGTACGCTGTGCGAAGACCTCGGCCACCGTCATTGTTTGCGACTCGACAACGGCAAGTATCTGTTCTTCCTCGACAATGATCACGCGACAGCTCTCATCAAAGGGGGCGGGAGGCATGAGACGCGGATGACTGTCAAGGGCACTTATTATCCAAGCGCGCACACGATTGATGTTCAGAGTTACGTCATCGATGGCAAGACGTCAAGTTGGTGCGCGGAACATAAGCGAATGGATTTGTGCAACGGTCCGTCATCAGCGAAACGGGCCGAACGAGAGGAAGGCAAGTAGCCTCCGACATTAACGAATACGGGGTTGGTTGCGTGCGCTCGCAAAAGCGGTCGGGAAGGGAGAGGTTGTCCCATAAGTTCCTTTCCGTCACCCCTACACCCCTCTCCCGCTGGGAGAGGGGAAGGGGGTGAGGGTGGTGTTGCAACGCCATGATCTCGCTCAACATTCTCAACCATCGCGATCGCTGTTCACAACTGTACTCCAACTTGTGTGACAACCTCAGGACGATTGCCGCGCACGGGTACGGCTGGTCACAGTCGGCGGCCGACCTAAGACCTGACGGAACTCTCAAGTAGAGCGGCATTGCGACGCGGCGGACGGGGACGTACGCCGGGCACGCATGTGCCGTCAGGAAGGGATTCCCGCAGTGCGAGGATTGTAGCGGCTGCCGCCTGACCTCCCCATTTAGTAAGTTAGCGTTTGCTAACACGACCCCCCGCAGATAAATAGGCATTTTGGGTCTATTAAGCACGGCGATTTTACAAAAAGGACTTGACAAATTCAGGTGGGTTACTTAATTGCGCGCTATTTGACGGGTGACCGGACATTAAGCGCTTGTGAAGTAAATCACAAACTCCGGCCTCGGTGGAGAAGCCAGAATGAGCCTAAGTAGTTTCGCGCCAGTCGGTATCTTCATGTTGCTCGGACTGGTGTTTGTTATTGCCACCGTCTGGATTGCCCGTTTTATTCGCCCGCAAAGACCGTCGGACGAGAAGCTGCGCAACTATGAGTGCGGCGAACCGGCAATCGGTTCGGCATGGATCCAATTTAATCCCCGATTCTATATCTTTGCCCTGATCTTCGTGATCTTTGACGTCGAAGCCGTGTTCCTGTTCCCCTGGGCGGTTGCGTACAAGTCTCTGGGGCTGTTCGCATTGATCGAGATGCTGATCTTTGTCGGGATCCTCTTGATCGGTTTGCTCTGGGCTTGGAAGAAGGGAATGCTCAAATGGGTATAATTTCGAGAGTTCCGGTGATCGCCGAGAAGATTCCCGGTGGCGCAATAGTTGCCACCTCGTTAGAAAAGATACTCAATCTGTCGCGCGCGTCCTCAATGTGGTATCTGCTTTTCGGCACCGCCTGCTGTGCTATCGAGATGATGTGTACGGGGGCGTCCCGCTATGATTTTGATCGATTCGGCATGTTCTTCCGCGCTTCGCCACGTCAGGCGGACCTGATGTTTGTCGCCGGCACTATTACTTACAAGATGGCGCCCCGGGTGAAGCGCTTGTACGAGCAGATGGCCGAGCCGCGTTATGTAATCGCCATGGGGGGTTGCGCCTGCAACGGCGGCCCGTTCTATTATGATTCGTATGCGGTGCTCAAGGGAGTGGACCTGATTATTCCGGTAGATGTTTATCTTCCCGGATGTCCGCCGCGACCGGAGTCGCTGATGGAAGCATGTATCAAGCTGCAGGAAAAGATCAAGCGCGAGAAGCTGCAAGATTGGAGCAGCGATAAGCGTGGCTGATAGCGGAACCATTATCAGACTGCTCGTCGAGAAGTTTCCCTCCCAAGTCGAAGCGATTGAGCTGAATCCCAAACAGACGGCCGTCCAGATTGACCCGAGGATCGTGGTAGCGTTCTTCGAGTTCATCAAGACGCATCCTGATCTCAAGATGGCATATCTGTCATCCATATCCGGCGTGGATATGACGACGAATATTGATATTGTCTATTTCCTCTCTTCGATAGAATACAAGCACAAGCTCACCGTACGCACCAAAGTCAACCGCAAGGGGGGCAAGATTGATACGATCAGCACCGTGATCAAAGGCGCCAACTGGTTTGAGCGGGAGATCTGGGAGCTGTTCGGCGTTGAGTTTTTAGGACATCCGAATCTAACGCAATTCCTGCTTCCCGATGACTGGGATGAGGGACCTCCGATGTTGCGTGACTGGACGGGGAGGAACTTCGTCAAGATGCCGGAGATTGGTGGATGAGAGAACCCGCGGCTGGATATTCCGAAGAATTCGAAGTCAACATGGGGCCGCAGCACCCGTCAACGCATGGCGTGCTTAGATTGCTGCTGCGAATGGACGGCGAGATTATCAAGAACGCCGAGCCGCACGTGGGCTATCTCCATCGCGCTATCGAAAAGATTTGCGAGAATCGCACCTACCCGCAATGTATTCCGCTGCTGGATCGTTTTGAATATGTCACATCGATGTCGACTGAGGAAGTTTTCTGTCTGGCAGCCGAGCGTATCGCCGCGATTGAAGTGCCGGAGCGCGCGGAATATCTGCGCATCATTATGCTGGAGCTTGACCGAATCGCCTCACATCTGATTTTCCTCGGCACCTTTTCGCTCGATCTCGGCGCGATCACACCGTTTTTGTACTGTATCCGCGAGCGTGAGACGATCATGGATCTCTTCGAGATGACCTGCGGTCAGCGCCTGACCTACAACTACATTAGAGTCGGCGGAGTGTCGCAGGATATACCGGAGCAGTTTCTGCCATTGGCGCGCAAGTTCGTGGATACATTCCAGCACCGCGTTGACGATTATGAGGCGTTGCTGACTGAGAATCCAATCTTCCTTGCGCGCACCAAGAATGTGGGCATCGTGAACAAGCAGGTGTGTCTTGATTACGGTGCTTCCGGTCCGGTTCTGAGAGCGGCCGGTGTCGAATGGGACTTGCGACGTGACGATCCTTATTCAATTTATGACCGCTTCAAATTCGAAATTCCGACCGGAACAGTCGGGGATGTCTGGGATCGCTACATGGTACGTGTAAGAGAGCTGCGCCAGTCGAATGAGATCGTGCGTCAGGCACTCGATCAACTGCCGACCGGTGATATCAAAGCTAAGATGAAGCCGCTGTTCAAGCCGCCGGTTGGTGAGGTATATGCTCGAATCGAAAACTCGCGCGGAGAGATGGGTTGCCATATCATCTCCGATGGTTCAACAAAACCATATAGATTGAAGCTTCGCGGCGGTTCGTTCTGCCACACGCAGTTGATTCCAGAAGTTGCTCCGGGAATAATGATCGCAGATTTGGTTGCTATGTTTGCCTCCCTGGATGTCATTCTGCCGGAGGTTGACCGATGAGGTTGGAGCTATCGTCGTTGCTCAAAGTCATCGGTGATTGGATTAGTTCTCTCGGTCTGCCAGTCTGGCTGGTTGACCTGATAGAGATGTGCGGTGCTGCGGCCATGGTAATGGGCATGGCGTTTCTGATCATCCTGTTTTTGGTCTGGTGGGAACGAAAACTCTCAGGCCATTTCCAGCAACGTCTTGGTCCGATGCGCACCGGTTGGCATGGATGGCTGCAAACGATTGCCGACGGCATCAAGCTTTTCCAAAAGGAAGACATCATTCCGAAGACGGTTGATCGCAAAGTGTTTTACTGGGCGCCGGTGATCTGTTTTGCTTCGTCGTTTGCCGCCTTTGCCTGCCTCCCTTGGGGGAAGAACCTCTGGCCGACGGATCTGAACATTGGCATTCTCTATATCTTCGCCATCACGACGTTCGTGGTGATCTCGCTGTTGATGGCAGGCTGGAGTTCGAACAACAAGTATGCGCTGCTCGGCGGAATGCGTTCGGCCGCTCAGATTGTCAGCTACGAAGTTCCCCTGACTCTTTCGGTACTCGGTGTAATCGTGGCGACACAATCGCTATCGATGGTGGCGATCGTTGGGGCGCAGGAAAAGGTCTACAACTGGTTCATCTTCAGACAACCGCTGGGATTTTTGATCTATCTAATTGCCGCCACAGCCGAAACCAACCGCGCGCCGTTCGATATCCCCGAAGCCGAGCAAGAGTTGGTGGCCGGTTTTAACATCGAATACTCAGGCATGAAATTCGCAATGTTTTTCATGGCGGAGTTTCTAAATCTATTTCTGGTCTCTGCCGTTGCCGTAACTCTGTTCCTCGGTGGTTGGCATGGACCGTTCCTGCCATCGTGGCTGTGGTTCTTACTCAAAGCGTTCTTCATTGTGTTCGTGATCATTTGGTTCAAATGGACCTATCCGCGACTGCGCGTCGATCAACTGATGGAATTCTGTTGGAAGTTCCTGCTGCCACTAGCGTTCTTGAACCTTATTGTCGCGGGATTTCTGTTTAGGTGAGAAGCATGGCATACGATCTTCCAGTTCTCAGCGGCATAAAGAACCTCTTGATTGGACTCTGGGTAACACTGCGTCATCTGTTCAGCCATGCGGTGACGCTGCAATATCCAACGGAACGTTGGCCGATGCCGGAACGCTCTCGCGGTGTCGTGGTGCTGTTGTCAAACAAGGAGACCGGCGATCTAAATTGCACCGCCTGTATGCTGTGCGCCAAAGCCTGCCCGTGCGCGGCGATCATGATCGAGCGTCACCGCGGCGACGACAAAAAATGGAAAATCGATTCGTTCAGTGTAGATAACAGCATCTGCTGCTATTGCGGCCTCTGTGAAGAGGCCTGCAATTTTGACGCGATTAAACTGACACCCAAGTATGAATTCTCGACTTACGACAAACCGAGTCTCACGTACGACATGCACAGATTACAGGAGTTGGGGCGGGATGTAGCGTACACCCCTAGAGTCAGAAAGACTCCCGCTGCAGCTACTCCCGCTATGACTGCGACGACCGAAGCAGGTGGAGCATCAACACCGATGGCGCCGAGGACTGCCACTGAGACTCCGACAAACTCGAGCGAGAAAGGAGGAAGTGCCTGACATGGATTCGGCTATTGTTCCCTATCTATTTTATCTCTTCTCCTTTGTGATCGTGGTATCGGGGCTGCTGGTCGTCACCATGAAAGACATCTTTCACTGTGCGCTTTTCCTGATTCTCTGCCTTTTCTCCGTTGCCGGCATCTACGTGCTGCTGGGCGCGGACTTTATTGCTGCTGTTCAGGTGCTGCTATATGTCGGCGCGATTGCGGTCTTGATGATCTTCGCGATCATGCTGACTGCCAAGGTCTCCGGCATTGGTATCAAGCAGCAAAATGAGCAGGTGCCGATAGCGATTGTCACTACCGTCGCCTTTGTCGCCATTGCGCTCTACGGACTCGGCAAGACGATTTGGAATATCAAGATCGATGCCGTGATTCCGGATAATACAACCATGGCAATCGGGAAGCTGCTGATGACCACCTACGTCGTTCCTTTTGAGATCGTCTCGGTGGTTCTGCTGGCGGCGCTGATTGGCGCTATTGTGATTGCGAGGAGGAACTGATGGAAATCAGTCTGGCGCACTATCTGGCGTTGGCGGCGATACTCTTCGGCATCGGCATGTTCGGTGTTCTGACCCGTCGCAATGCGGTCGGCATTCTGATGTCGATCGAATTGATGTTCAACGCGGTCAATATCAATCTGGTTGCCTTCAACCGCTTTGTCACGCCCGCCGATTTTACCGGCCAGATATTCTCGATCTTTGTCATCGTGGTCGCCGCCGCCGAGGCAACGGTGGGGCTGGCGATCGTGCTTCTGATATATCGCAATTTCCGCGACATCTTTGTGGACAACATCAATCTGATGAAGTGGTGAGCCGTGCGCGAATTTAGCTGGATCATACCGTTACTACCGCTGTTATCGTTTCTGGTAATTCTGCTCTTTACGCGTGAGAACCGCAAGCTGTCGTCGGCCATTTCCATCGGCGCCATCACTATCGGCTTCATCTACGCCATCGGCCTGCTGATTCGTCAGCTTGGTGACAACTCCGAGTTTGAGATGCGGTTTGCCTGGGCGGTCTTCCCCACAATGTCACTGGAAGTCGGCATTCTGATCGACTCGCTGACGACGATGATGTTGGTGGTAGTGACGACGGTTTCGATGTTAGTGCAAATATACTCGCTCGGTTACATGCACGGCGACCCGCGTTTTTCGCGCTATTTCGCCTATCTGTCACTCTTCACATTCTCGATGCTCGGACTGGTGCTAGCCAACAATTTCTTCCTCGTATTTATCTTCTGGGAGTTGGTTGGTCTAACGTCGTACCTCTTGATTGGATTCTGGTTCGAGAAGAAGAGCGCCTCAGATGCAGGCAAAAAGGCATTTATCACCACGCGCATCGGTGATATGGGATTTATCGTCGGTATCCTGCTGTTAAGTATTTATGCGGGTACTCTGAACTACAAGGAAGTCTTTGCGCAGGCTGCCGGTGGAGTAATTCCCACAGCGGCGCTGTCTCTGGCGGGAGTTTTCATCTTCTGCGGCGCGGTCGGCAAGTCGGCACAGTTCCCGCTGCATGTGTGGTTGCCGGACGCGATGGAAGGCCCGACGCCGGTTTCGGCATTGATCCATGCTGCCACAATGGTTGCGGCCGGTGTCTATTTGGTCGCGCGTTCAATGGCGATCTACGCCAACGCTCCGACTGCGGGCATGGTGGTCGCCACTATCGGCATCATAACGGCGGTCTTGGCGGCTTCAATCGCGCTGGTGCAAAATGATATCAAACGTATTCTCGCCTATTCCACTGTCAGCCAACTCGGCTATATGATCATGGCGCTCGGTCTGGGTTCTTTCACCGCCGGAACGTTGCATCTGTTGACCCACGCTTTCTTCAAAGCTCTTTTGTTTCTCTGTGCTGGGTCGGTGATTCACGCCGTGCACACGCAGGACATTCAGTTTATGGGGGGACTGCGCGGTAAAATGAAGATCACATTCTGGGCGATGTTTATTGCCTCGCTGTCGATCGCCGGAATACCACCGTTATCCGGATTCTGGTCGAAGGACGAAATCGTCACGTCCACCATGGGGCATCCGGTATTTATGGTGCTGACGCTGCTCGTAGCGTTTATGACGGCGTTCTATATGTTCCGGCTGATCTTTCTGACCTTCTTTGGCACGCCGCGTGATCAGCATGCTTACGACCATGCGCACGAGTCGCCTCGCACAATGACAATGCCGCTGCAGATACTGATGGTGTTGTCGATCTGCGCGGGATGGGTGGCGATTCCCTGGCTGAAAGAAGGATATTCGATGTTTGTCTATTTCCACGAGCCGGAGGCAGCGCAGCCGCACTATCTGATCATGTTGGTTTCGAGCGTCGTAGCGCTGAGCGGCATCGGGTTGGCGTACTTGGTGTATTACAAACGCAGTATCTCCGCGGACGCGCTGGCAACGAAGTTCAAACCGCTCTATACGACGCTTTACAATAAATGGTATTTCGATGAGATCTACGATCGCGTACTAATCAAGCCGGTTCTGGCGCTGACATCGGGGCTGTGGACATTTGACAACGGCGTGATCGATTGGGTCGTCAATTTCTTCGGCAAGTTCACTGTCTGGGTGTCAGACGTCAAACAATGGTTCGATGTGCATATTGTTGACGGCGCCGTCAACGGGCTCGGCTATACCGTCTGGAGCTTCGGCGCATTGATCCGTCAAGTACAGACGGGGCGAGTGCAGCTATATGGTTTCTTTATAGTATTCGGCATCGTGGTGATGCTGTTGATCAAAGTGGTGTAAGCAGACCGCAGGAGCATAAGTTATGGGTTTCCCAATTCTGAGTTTGATGATCTTCACCCCCGTGATCGGCATGGCGGTGGTGATGATGCTGAACAAGGACAACTTCAAGCTGATCCGATGGGTGTCGACCGGCTTCAGTATTATTCCGCTGATTCTGTCGCTGATTCTCGCCGCCGGCTACGACTCCTCTACCAGCGCAATGCAGTTTGTTGAAAAAGCCAGTTGGATACCCTCGCTGTCGATCCAGTACTTCCTTGGTGTCGACGGTTTATCAGTGCCGATGCTGTTCCTGACTACTCTGCTTTCCACCATTTCATTGATCGTGTCATTCAACATCACCAACCGCGTCAAAGAGTATTTCGCTTTCTTCCTGCTCTTGGAGGCGGGCATGCTCGGCGTCTTTGCATCGCTGGACTTCTTCCTCTTCTACGTTTTCTGGGAAGTGATGCTGGTGCCGATGTATTTCCTGATCGGCATCTGGGGGGGACCACGCAAGGAGTACGCCGCGATCAAGTTCTTCCTGTACACGCTCTTTGGTTCGATCTTTATGTTAGTCGGCATCCTGATTATGTATCTCTCGACAACGCCGCACACGCTCGATATGATGGAACTGATCACCAAGGGTTCCGCCTTCAGCCACTCGATGCAAATCATGGTCTGGGTGTTCTTCTTCGTGGCGTTCGCGATCAAGGTTCCGATCTTCCCGTTCCACACGTGGTTGCCGGACGCTCACGTCGAGGCGCCCACGGCGGTATCGATCATCCTTGCCGGTGTGCTGCTGAAGATGGGAACTTACGGTTTCCTGCGCATCAGCTATCCGATGCTCCCCTACGGCACGAATTATTTCGCTTACCCATTCGCCATCTTGGGATTGATCGGCATAATCTACGGTGCGTTGGTCTCGATGGCGCAGAAGGATTTGAAGAAGTTAGTTGCCTACTCGTCAGTTTCGCACATGGGTTACTGCATACTGGGCATGGCGGTTTTCTTCATCGATCAAGCATCGGGCAAACCGCATATCACCGGTCTGGCCGGGTGTTATTTCCAGATGTTCAGTCACGGTTTGATTACGGGCGCAATGTTCTTGTTGGTCGGAGTGCTTTATGATCGCGCTCATACAAGAGAGATCGCGGCGTTTGGCGGACTTGGTTCCAAGCTGCCGGTTTACACCGCCTTCATGACGATCTTCGCGATGGCGTCGCTCGGACTCCCCGGCATGTCGGGTTTCGTTGCCGAGTTTATGGTGTTTATCGGTTCTTTCCCGAAATACCCGGTGGTAACCGGTTTGGCGGTGATCGGGGTGGTGCTGACCGCGGGATATATACTGAGGATGGTACAACGCATGTTCCTCGGGGAATTCAACACCAAGTGGTCGGGGTTGACCGAAATCAACACCCGGGAGATCATCGCCACCACGCCGCTGTTGCTGCTTACGGTCGCTCTCGGTGTTTATCCCAAACCGCTGATCACGATGATCTCAGCAACACTGCAGAATATCGTAACGCAGGTGATGAGGTAACCGATGCCCGACCTGAGACCGATGCTGCCGGAACTGTTTCTCTTTGCCTGGGCGATTGTCGTCCTGCTGTTTGGCATTGGCCGCAAAGAGCGCAGCGGCGACAGCCTGATCTATCTGACGTTAATCGGTCTGGTCATTACAGGCATACTGATTCCGATTGCCGGATATGGCAACCTATTTGGCGGCACATTTGTCGTCGACAAGTTCGCTGCATTTTTCCAGATTGTCTTTCTTCTGGCAGCCTTTTTTGCGGTTGCTTCCTCACACGAACTGATGAAGAAGCTGTCGGCCGACCGGGGTGAGTTTTTTGCCCTGATTCTGCTGTCGACAACCGGCATGATGTTGCTGGCGTCCACGCTCGAACTGATCACGCTCTATGTTTCCCTTGAGTTGACAACCATCCCGTTGTTCGTGTTGGCGGCATATCGCAAGGATCAGCTTAGCTCCTCGGAAGCCGGGTTGAAGTATCTCATACTCGGGGCGGTGTCGTCGGCCATCCTGCTCTATGGCATTTCGCTGGTATATGGCCTGACCGGCACAACCTTCCTGCAACCGGCATTGAGCCGCCTGATTGAGCAGTCAGTGCCGATGCTTCTCGCCAGCGGCAATGTTAATATGGCGCTAGTGATGGCTATCGTGATGATGGTTGCGGGTTTCGGCTTCAAGCTGGCGCTGGTACCGTTCCATATGTGGGCACCCGATGTTTACGAAGGCGCGCCGACCCCGATCACATCATTCTTGTCGGTAGCTTCCAAGGGGGCTGGTGTTGTCGCGATTGCACGAGTGTTCTACACGACGCTACCGGCGTTTCACAACGTGCATTGGGGAACCTTTGTGGCCGTGCTGGCAGCCGCAGCGATGATCGTCGGGAATATCACTGCGGTGCTACAGAGCAATATCAAGCGCATGTTGGCGTTTTCGTCGATTGCCCATGCCGGGTACGTATTGATCGGTTTCGTCGCCTTGCCGCAAGATTCGGTTGTTCCACCGTACGGCCCGGTTTCACTGCTATTCTATATGATGGCTTATCTCTTTGCGAATATGGGCGCCTTTGCCTGTGTAATCGCTTTCGAGAAGAACTACGGGTCATATCAGATCAAGAACTATCAGGGCTTGTCCAAGCACTCCCCCGGGCTGGCGATTATTATGACCTTGTTTTTGCTTTCACTCGCAGGCATTCCACCACTGGCGGGATTTATGGCGAAATACTATGTCTTTCTCGCCGGCTGGCAACAGTTCCCGTGGCTGGTGATAATCGGCCTCTTGACTTCGGTTATTGCGTTGTTTTATTACGCCAACATCATCATGCAGATGTATTTCAGCCGAGGGGAGACGAGCCTGACCAAAGCCCGTTATGATCGGCCACTGCTTCTGGCATTGATTTTGACGGCGGTCGGCACGGTGGCTGTCGGTATCTATCCTGAACCGATCCTGCGCTTTGCCACCGAAGCTGTGAAGGTCTTTCCGTTTTAGGGTTGACATCTCTGTCAGCATCGCTTAGACTCTGGCACGCATAGAGACAGTCTATCAATATGAGCATCCTGGGCTATATCAAAAACGGCATCAAACGGTACTTCCTCTCCGGCATTCTGGTCATAGTTCCGCTGATAATCACGTATGTGGTCCTCAGGTTTTTTCTGTCGTCCATTGACGGCATTCTGTCGCCGCTGCTGATCAGATACCTCGGTTATGACATACCCGGACTCGGCATCGTCATCACGATCATCGTCGTTTTCGTTGCCGGTATTCTGACACGAGGGGTGCTCGGTCGAGGAGCCGTAGGTCTCTGGGAGCGTTTTCTCAGTTCGTTACCTTTGGTGCGCACAATTTACTCGGCAGCCAAACAACTGCTGATTTCGATCGCCGAGCCGAAAGAGAGCATGTTTCAACGCGTGGTTGTCATTCCCTATCCGCGTCTCGGCATGTACTGTTTTGCTTTTGCCGCCAACGAAGTCGCGCTTGACAGTTTCGGCGTCATCGGCGATTATGTCGCTGTGTTCATACCGTCGACGCCCACTCCTTTTACCGGATTCTTGGTTATGGTTAACAAAGACGAAGTCTATCCGACAAATATAAGTGTCGAGGATGCGGTCAAGTTCATCGTTTCGGGGGGGATCGTCGTGCCCGAGGTGATGTTGCCGCATCAGATTGGTCAAAACGGGGCTGGATGAGACTATCAACTCTTCTTTCTGAAGAACTCGTGCTGGCCGACATGAGCGCCGGCAACAAAAGCGAAGTGATCGCCACGCTGCTGGCCGTGATCGGCAGGCGATTTCCTCTCCTTGACATGGAGACGATCGCCGCCGCCATCGACGAGCGCGAGCGTGTCGAAAACACTTCCTACGGCCACGGTTACGCTTTCCCACATGCCCGCACCGATGCCGTTGAACGCATGTACATCGCCTTCGGAGTAAGCAAGAAGGGACTCTCCGACAAGACCCCTGACGACGTGACGCTGCGCGTGGTCTGCCTGATGCTGACGCCATCCAATATCTCGCAGTTGTACCTGCAAACGCTCTCGGCGTTTGCCCGTTTTGCGCGCGATCCGCAGAATCTTAAGAGATTACTTGACGCCAGAGGCGTTGCCGCCGTGATCGAAGTCGTTCATCAGTCGGGCGTCAATGTTGATCGCGAGTTGCTGGTGAGAGATATTATGGTTGAGAAGGTTATCAGCGTCACTACCGACCAGTCGCTAAAAGAGGTCGCCAATCTTTTCTACAAACACCGTATCGGTGAAATGCCGGTGGTCGACGATCAGGACCGGGTTGTCGGTCAGATATCCAACCGTGATCTGATAAAAGCCGCCCTCTCCGACTTTGGATCAATGCTAAGCAAGTCACCTGCCTCCGACGAGCTTTCCATGTTAGACGATCTTCTCAAGACTCAGGAGAAATCGACGGTTGACGAGATCATGTGGAAAGACATAGTGACAACTACCGAGGATACTCCCGTGGTACGACTGGCCACAGCGATGCTCAACGCAAACCTACGCATGGTTTCGGTAGTCCGCGATGGCAAACTGGTCGGTGTCGTCGTCATGTCGGATATTGTCTCCAAGATCATCCGCGGGTAGGCGGCATTGCTGGAAAAATCTGCCTCGTTGACGGCTGCGGCAGCGAAAGCCAAAGCGTTGTCCGCCGTTTGGACTTTCCCTTCAGTGCTATTGGCCGCCATCTGCATTGCCTGGGGCGCTGAAGCATCACAGGTGCTGGTCAGTCAGGGTTTGGCGCTGGCAATCTTGGCCTGGTTGCAAACGGCGCCGGAATTCTTTGTCGAAGGTACCATTGCCTGGAGCAAAGACATCACACTGATGACGGCCAATTTCACCGGCGCCACTCGTCTACTGATCGGTTTCGGACTACCGCTCGTCTATTTTACCTCATGGTTCGCACATCGCAAGGCGGGCATCAAGCAGAAACTGACCATCAGACTGGAAGGCGAGGATGCGGTTCCGGTGATAGGCATGCTATTGCCGTTTCTGTATGGCTTTGTCATCGTCCTCAAGGCGTCGCTGACGGTGTGGGATTCGCTAGTGTTGCTCGTCATCTATCTCACGTATCTGACCGTTTTGCAGCGCATCCCGTCTCACGGAGAGGAAAACATCGAGGAAATGGAGCGGGTGCCACGCTGGATTCTGACACGCAAACCGACGCTGCGCAATTCACTGATCCTGACCTGCTTTCTTGGCGGTGGAATATTGCTGTTTTTCGTGGTGCACCCGTTCGTGGAGAGCATGAAGGGATTAGCCATGCTGTTGGGGCTGTCGAGCTATTTCTTTATCCAGTGGGTCGCGCCGTTTATGTCTGAGTTCCCTGAGTTTGTTAGTGCCTGGTACTGGGCAAGGCGCACCGGCAAGGTGCGAATGGCGTTGATGAATCCTGTCAGTTCCGCGGTTGCCGAGCTAACGTTGCTGGTGGCCATAATCCCAATTGTCTACTCGGTTTCAATGGGCAAGATCACCACCATCCCGTTCGATTGGATTCATCAGGAAGAGATCTTGATGACCGTCCTGCAGGCGACGCTTGGCTTTCTGCTGCTCTCTGACATGCGCCTGCGGTTTTGGGAGGCGACGTTATTGGCTGTGTTGTGGTTTGGTCAGATTATCGCACAGGTTGTTAATCCCCTCTGGCCAGGCGTTAATCTCAAACTGGCGTTCAACGGTTTTTACGTCATTTGGATTCTGGCGATGTTGGTAAATGTGGTGCGGGGGAAATACAAGTTGCGCGTGTTTGCGGAGTTTCGCAAGGTGCTACACGACCACGTTCTGAAATCGTAGGTCACGAACTTGACGTAACTGTTCAATTCAACCTCTGCTACAGTCAATACGAACAGCGGGAGCACCGGCCGCAAGGACAGAGAATTCATGGTTAACTCTGCTGAAGCGGAGTCTGCAGCCATAATCCTCAAGTCCACCCGTCGGGTGGGTTACCGGTTTTAGTAGAGAAGAACCCCGGCAGCCATTTCTGCAGAACAGTCACTTCCCCTATTCAACTTCTGAAGTCTCGGTCAAGGAGATCCAAGTCTTAGTCTGCAAGAAACGCTTGATCTCCGAGTCGCGCTCTTTATCTTCCATCTCCAGAAATGCTTGCTCGTTCCACATTCGATCTTGTTCGTTTTCCTCAAAAGCGAGAAGCTTACGCAGCAGGAGATAGGCTTCATCGCAAACGCGTCGAGGGATTGGTTTTTCTTCCTTGAACGAAAAAGGGTTGCCGACTGCTACCGGTCGAGTGTCGGAGAGCATCCGCTCCAAGACTTTGACAATCTGTGCCCTGCTTTCCAGATGCAATTTCGCGGCCGTCTGGATGTCCCAGACATAGTCTTCCGGAACATCGGTAGCGACTGAATCGATAATCGGAGAGACCGCCAAGTTCCCGAGCCTCAGCAAGAGCGCGGAAGCGGTCGCCTGGATATTCTGATCCTCGGAGTGTGCCGACCGCACGGCCTCCCGAGGCTCCCTGTACGATTTCTCAAGAATCGCCTCCGCCATACTGTCTAAGGTCTTGACATCGTCCAGTTTCGTTTCAGCGATCTGCTGGTTGAGTCGTTTGTAAACCATCTTTTCACCTCCTGAATTCTCGCTTGCACAGCTGACAATAAGGAGACCGAAAAGCGCGATTGTACCGTTGATAGTCGTAGTCATCAATTAATCGCTAAATCAGCTCCTCGCATTTCACCATGGCTTCAGCACTTTAATAGACCTGATAACCTGCTCTTATAGAGGTCAGTTCGATGTTAGTCATCCGCTTAGCATATCTCAGACTCTCCCACCATGCTAGATGATTATTCTGATGGGGATATTGAAGCCAGTACTTGGACCAGATTGGAAGGACGAGACTATCGGAAGGAGCGGTAGTGAAGTAGGCAAAACGGTCGATTGGAGGCTTTGGACGGACCCACCCCTTGTAGTCCGGGTTCCGCACGATCTCCCAATTATGGACACGCGTGCTGCAGCCAAAGTGGCAGAAGCACTTACAGCGCAGGTCCGTGGCATCGAGATCAAAAGGTCGATTGACAGTATCGGTCCAGCCTGCCTGAAGCAGCAGATGTGATTCCCGTTCTCGGGTTAGCCCCCAGTAACGATGACTCGGCGAACGGTAGGAAGCCGCAACATAGCCACGGAGATCTTCGGGAAGGGTCACGGCTCGTAGAGTCACGCGGGCTTGGGGATGTCTTTCTCGTATCGGCGGTTGCGGGTCTTCAGCTCTGACGGGGCGGAATTGGTACTGATGATGCTTGATGTCTGATAGGCCTATGGGAAGAAAGGGGTAACCCATACGAAAAAGGCCGTTGTCATTGTTGGTGCCATTCTCCCACTGATCGCCATGAGGAGGGTATTCGTCGGCGTAGACCTCGAAGCATGGCCCGCGCCCCCAGCGAGCGTGACCGTCGTAAACGACCATGATTCCTTCCCGTTCCAGGGAGGCTCTGAACTCAGTTTTTTTCTGCACGATGCTGATGATGAAATGGACCTTTTGGACGTCACTTGTATACTCTGACGAGGTTTCTGAATTGACTACGTACCGGTCACCCAAGGACCGCCGAAGTTTCTCGTGCATTGTTGCACCCTTGCCTTGGCGCGCGTATGCGGCCGCCCGGTTGAGTACTTGTTGGCTGGGACGGTCTGCAGGCAATCTCCACTTATAGGCAGCGTAGGTCTCCTGGACGATCTCTCGATAACGTTCAACCGACGGACCGTTCTCAAACTCGGTAGCCCACTGTTCCAACCTGTCATTTCGAATCCGTATGTCGCTCGTATGAAACTCAAGTCCCTGTGCGATTATGATCTCGCGATCTTCATATGTTTTGACCAGTGTCGCCGTGCCACCGGTACTTACCGCGGTTCCTTCTTTAGGTTTAGTCATCTGTTATTCAGGTCCTTCTGATCATGCGCAGTCAAAAACTGCCGCAAACTTCGAGTTCGCAAACTCCAACAGCTACGTGAGCAATTCGAGACCCCTGACGTTTGGGACGTCTATGCGGCAAGGGCCGGGTGGAAGATCCTCAAGCTTGACATGCCCGTTTTCGTCAAGGTCACCCTCGCGTGTCGTGCCGTCAGGCAAGGTCAAGATATAGTGTTCGTTGGCGATAGGCAAGCCGTCGCGTCCAAGCACCCTCACTTCCAGCCAGTCTTTGAACAACAGCAACCCCGACTCCTGCTCCTTGCCGAATTCCTGCTTGTCCACTTTCACGGTGAAGAAGTACTCGGGCGGATTGTAGTTTCTTCCGTAGCGCTGAAGTTCGTCATCAGATGGGATCTCGTCGGTGTCTTCGTGATACTCGTACGCCCACTGCAACTCGATCTTCTTGTTCTCCACTGTCGCGGGCAATTCCACGATTTTGTCGTGAGCACCATCGCGGTCATACTCGTAGATGATAATCTTGACCTGGGCTGCGTCGGGCAGATTCTCCACGGATGCTTTCAGCGTCAGAATATCTCCCCGCCGTGCTTCCGACGCGCTCCATGAGAGATCGGTGACTTTGATCGGCGGGACTGCGGCGACGGAATTGGAGGTGCCGCTGAGACCATTTTTGGGCAGCTTCACATCGAAGTAAACCATATCGCCAAGTTTGGTGTCGGCAGGGATCGTGAGCTCGCCAATGAATTTGTTCGCTCTGACTTTGCCTTTGACCGTACCGAGACTTTTTCCCTTCTTACTTTTTCCCTTGGCTTCAATAGGAGCGCCCTGTCCGACGAATAGTGTCCCGATCTCAAAAGATGCTGTCTGCCCCACCGGCGCATACGATTGTTGCCATTCGGCGTAGACCAGCGACGATGTCAGAGTGATCTTCTCTTTGGCGTCCGTCGATTTGGTGTATTTCAGTGGCATTGCAGCCCTCGCTATCCTTCCGGCACAAAGCTTTCGATCATCCGGTCAACTTCAACACCGATTGTCTTGATCGTTTGTTTAGAAAACGTCGCCGTGAACGTATATCCTTGCTTACCGACGATCAGATACACGTGCTTCTTGAAGGTCACCTGCCCGGCAGACAGGACCCACTTGTATGCCCATTCATAGACAGCAATGCCATTTGCCAACGATCGTTCCTCTTCTTTGAGAGTCTCGATCCCCGCCAGCGCATCCTTCAGCGGCTGAATGCGATCAAGGGCGAACTCCCGCAAGTCGGTATCCGCCAGATTGCGGTCAATCACGAGATTCAGCATGTGCCTTTCGCCATTGATCTCGGGACCCATGAATGTGTACGCCGTCTGGTCTTCCCAACCTTCCGGCAATTGCAAGACAAATCGATTGTTTGTTCCTGCCATTCACCAGCTCACTTTCTTAGCTTTGGCTCTCGGTCACTTGCCGACGGCCAGATGATAGAGCCCGGTTGTTGTCCCAATCGCATACGAGCGATTGCCAAGTCCGATCAGTGGTGTGCTGATCTCTCCTTCAAGGTCATTCACTTCAAACAGCGTCTTTCCGTTGGGCTTGAGGGCCACCAAACGCTTGCCGCAGCCGACCACCAATTGGTCATTGAATAGAACTGCAAAAACGCCGGTGCCACCGGATGAGCTCAACGCAATTTCCCAGATACTCTTGCCCGATGGGTCATAAGCCGCTACCCCTTGCCGGCCGACAACGTAGATCTTCCCGTCAGTGGCAACCAGCGGCGGACAGGTTGGCGCCCCGACTGATTTTGGAATCTCCACGTTGAAATAACTAAGACCGCCCGCAGTGAAGGCAAGAAGTCGATCGGTGTCGCCTACAGCAACACTCATAAAGATCTCCGAATTCAAACCCGCCGACGCAAAGTAGGGTACAAAACCGCCGATGATCACGCGTTCGACTTTGGGATCATAGCTGAAAATGGCCACTCCGTACCGGGTCGGCTGAATGATCTGATCGGCCAGATAAACTGGGATGATTTTGAGATCGTCGAAAAAGGCGATCTCCCGCTCGTTTTCTACTTCGCTCAGATTGAGACTCCCCTTTGGCGCGGAGATATCCGTTGTCTTGAACAGACGAATGAATCCGGTCTCGTCGCGGCGACCTTGCATCATAGGATAGGTTTGGTATCCGGAGATGACGATCTTGCCGTGGATCACCGTCGCTTCGTGGAAGAAAAGCTGGGAGGCGCCGCTGATAACCATCTCGTTGACCAACTGCCCGTCAGAGTCGTACTCGCGGAGGTCATCGCCGAGTGTATAGAGCTTCGTATCGACGACGTTTACGCTACTGCCCCGACCCGACCAGAGTTGCTGTTGAACGAGCCGCAGGTTCTCATCATTGTGGTGATAAACACGAAACAGACCCGGGGATTCAACCACTAACCTCTGTTTGTTTACGTACAGCGCGCCCACCCCCATCTCGTCCACGCGTTTCGCTGAGCAAATGGCTCCGGCGGGGAAGTCAAGCCCCTGATAGCAATTCCCGTTGCGGAGTCCGTTGGCAAAACGACAGGAGAAACCTGCCGGTGGCGTGATCGCGTGCGGTTCGATAGACGACGAGGGTATCAGTTCCGCAACCGCAAATGAGTCGGCAATCAAATGCTCCTGGTCACCTACCAGCAGCCAGCTATCGTAAAAACGTATATCCATCTTCGCTCCTTGGCATGAGACCACGATGCTTAAAAAAAAAGAGTCCCGGTCAGGAAATGTAACGAATATCTAAGCAAGTTGCACCTTTCCATTGGGCACGAAATCCCCAACCGCAAAATTCGTGGCACTTGGTACTTGTCCATTTGTGAGCCCAACCATTTCGGCAAAATACTTCCAGAAGTCGGTGGCATCCCCCACCACCAGATCCAATTCTCCGGGGGTGTGGTCATAGCCGTCCCATTGACTGGTACCGCTTCTGCTAACGTCAATTGCGTAATGGGGCTGCGCTTCCGGCTGCGCCAGAATCCAGTCTCGTTTGGCACGATATTTTCCGGACGTATTCAGGTCCTCAGAGTAGGTGGGGCCATACTGAGCCGTGTAGTTGTTGACCAAGTATCGTGGTTGGAACTGCACCAGCGTTTCCGTGTAGGGCGCGTCGCCACAGATTTTCAGGACGTTGGCATCGCCAAACTGCTTGGTGATTCCCAGATCAATCTTGCCGAGCGCATCAACAATCTGCGCCATCGTGGCGGAGGCGCCGATCCACGGATCCCAGAATTGGAGACGTAGGTTAACTTTGACGATCAGCAACGCGGTGAACTTCTTCATGATGCGCGGCATCGCCTGACTATACCGGTCATCGCCGAGGGGATAGAGATATACATTGAACCTTCCCCTTCCTGATACCGAGTTGGTGCGATTGGTGACCTGTTTCTCCGGGTAGTTGTAATAGTGGTTGGCGTGGGTACCGAAGTTCGCGGGATCCCATGCCAGAGAGGGATGGAACGGGAGTTTGTAGTCCGCGTTGTTGGTCTTGCAGACGACGAAGTCAAACTTCTTGCCGGCAACCAGACGCGACCGTAACCACTCGGCATAGTGCCAGTAATGGCGCGATCGAATGTCCTGATTGCTCATCATTATCGAGCCGGCATCGGCATTATAGGGCGCGCCGGGCTTGAAATCGGGCAGCCCCATCATTCCATAACAGCAGTTGTCCCACTTCTCGTGGTAGTCATCATCAAGACTGCCGGCGTGGCCGTATTCGTGAGCGGCAGTGAGTTCACCATCGACCCGATGAGTCTGATTTCCCCGAATTTCGCCATCTGATCTGCTCATGAAGCTTCGTCCGTCTGCACCCGCAGGATGCACGGAGATGATAGTGTGTTGTTGACCGGTGGCAACGCTCTGCATGTAGTAGCGAATGTAGACGCGCCGCTTGGTTGCGTCGTTTGTTGCCAAAAGAGAAACCAGCTTCCTGCCGGCGACCTCTTCATCATTCCATGCCGCAACGATATTCTTTATTGAGTCGTCAATCCACGTGGGATTGACAACAGGAGTTGTTGTAACCTTGTCCTGAAAGTGCCATCTGAAGTAGCTGAAGATGTAGGAAATCTCTTCACCCGCATCGAACCCTTGCTCGCGCAATAGATAGCAATCGAAATTACCAATGGACCAATTCCAGTTGTTTGTGTTTTCTCGGAGGCGGTAGTGACGTTGCTGAAAACCCTCGACGAGCAGGCAATTGGTTTTGTGTTTGTAGACGGCGGCGCGATGACCGATACGCGGCGCGCTCGCCGTGACACGATCCTTGAAAACCGCGTAAAGTCGGTTCTGCGCCACCACACCGTGAAGGGGTTTCCCGAAGTAAGGCACATACCCGGAAATCATCAGTCCGGTGATTTCGCCATTCGCGGCGACAGAGCCGACAACATTTTCAGTGTAGTAACTCTGATGGTTTGTAGCGTCGGGATTGATCACGGCGAACTTGTCGTCAAGCAGCGCCACTTGCTGTGGGTTAACCACGGCAACGGTTGCCAGGTTCTCGGCGGTCAGAACCAAATCGTCGAGCGAGAATACGAGCGGCTTATCCGGCTGTGAGAGCTCATCCCCAAACGGTTTGAATTTGGCGGGAGCGGTGCTTTCCGAGGAAAACAGCGCTTTGAAGACATGCTTCTTATCTTTGCTATTCATGATGTCGTCATCTGTTACTCCACCACCCGCTTGATTCTTGCTTCTCACGCACCAATCCTCGGAGAGCCACTCTGCGGGCAGATCGTAGTATTTCCACTTCTCTTCGGCGTCGCTCTGCTTTTTATCTCTCAAAGCTTGTAACGCGGCTAACATCTCAGCCTCAGCAACGATTTTTCCCTGATCATCGGCGCTCGCCCGATAGACCCATTTTTTCGGAGCACTAAATCCGATATGAAGCGATTTGCGGTTGGGATCGACAATACGTCCTTTGAACCGCACCTTGAGCTGATAGACCCCGTTCTTGTACTTGCTAACGGCCGTTAGAGGTGTAGCACCATTCTCCGTAACCTTGAATTGCAGGCCGTCGGGAACGCTAACCAGTTTCTTGTGCAGGGGATCGTAGTAAACAAAGCGCAGATAATAGGCTACTGACGTCAAGTCGGCGCCATCGATATAGGTCCGCTTGAAATGATACTTGTGCCACATCGGACACTCAGGTGCCTTGTGAACGGTGTCAACACGCGCCGGACAATCTATCTTCGGGACATTCTCCTTGTCGAAGAAGAACAATTCAACGCGGCGATTGACCTGAGAACGGTAGTTGTCCTTTTCGGCGTCATCAATCGGATAAGATTCACCGCAGGCAATGTACTTCTTATTCCGGTCACAGAATGGCAACCCCGAGCGGTAATCGTGATTCAAATGCCAACGGTCGACCTGCAGGGCGGCGGCGATGTCGTCGTTGTAGAGATTATATACTGCGAACCACATCTCAACCGGCCACTTGTGTTTGGGATCCTGCTTGATCTTGTCAGCCGTGGTTTCGGAAATCGGATTGGGCAGATTCGTGCCTACCCCCTCCGGACTTACCGCCCAGTCGTTGTACCGCTTGATAAACGCCCGGGTCGCCTTATCCACGTCATCACTCCATTTGTCGTCGATCCTCAGTGGATCACAGTCGCTCCAACTCCTGTGGTCTTTCATGTACATCAGAATCTGCTGGTAGTCCTCGATTCGATGACGTTTTTCAGAGATATCCGCCCAGCCGTAAGGATACCCTTCCAGCAGGGCGAGCACACCTTGCGCGCGCAACTCCGATAGCTCGAAGTTCATTTTGGTGGGGCCGGAAGTATCAGCATGACCGGCGATGAGAAGTCGCTTGTCGGGATCAAATTCGAACTGTTTGAGCGCCAACGCCAGTGCTTGCAGACCGGAGACTTTGTCCTGATCTTCCTGTAGTTTGGCATCATCCGGGTCGGTGGCGTTTTCTTCGGCTCCGTCGGAAGATGATTTTCCTTTGGGTCGCTCCGGCATCATTACGGCGCTATCGAGATGGAAAAGCACGTCCTCCATTTCCAGCATCAACACTTCCACCGGTTCGAGCCGAAACTCGGGCGATGTGGTGGTGTCGGTGTCTTTGCCCGCGATCATCTCACGGAAACTGCAGGATGTCTTGACCACCGGTTTGCTCATATCGGCTTTTATTTAGCCCCCGGGAATTTGTCGTCCCTGACATTGATTGAAATCTTCAGTCTTCCCGGCGCAACATCGGTCTCTTTGGCGTCGCCGTCGCCTCCGAGTTTGCCCTCTTTCACTTCTCCGGAGGGCAGGATCAAACGATATTTTTTGTCTGGGATCGCATTGCCGTCTTTGTCCTTGAGCTTAAACTCGATGTCGTCCTTGTATTCCAGAAGCTCGGAACGTTGGCTCAATGTCGAGGTCTTGGCAACGAAGTAGTAGGCCGGTGATGAGAACCCGCCGCCTTTCAGTTTCTCTTCCTGAAGCTTAAGGAAGTCCTTGTCAACCACGAGTTCCCACTCGCCTTCGATCTTGTCCCCTTGGACCGTGGTCTCGATCGTTTTCAGCACCGCATCTGGGAACGCGGAGTCTTTGACATGAATCTCCAGTGTCGCTTTCTCACCCCCCGGCACACCGGTAGTCTCGGCGGTTGCCTTGACTTTCTCACCGACTTTGGCGGTGGTCTTCGACCATTTGGCGCTGACAATCGCTCTGATCTCGATGTCATAACTTCCTGAATCGACATTCGCCTCTTTGACACCCCCCATCAGTGGAGAGACGGTCTTTTCACCCGTGGGTGGGGTCAACTCGTACTCGGCGCCTGTAATCGGGAAACCACCCGAATCGACGACCGAGACATCCAGGTAGTGTTCTTCGATCTTTTCCTCTTCTGTAGAATTTGGTGTCGCCTCGCCGCTTTTTTCCCCTCCAGGGCCTCCGGCCCCTGCACCACCGGACATACTGTCGCCGATTAGCACCGTGGGACAACCTTTGACGATTGTGTCAGGCGGACCAGAGCAAGTAACAGGGTCCCCCACTCGAGCCGCCGGCATTTTGCCGATCATAACCGAGAGGCTGCCTTTGGTAATAGGCCCGCCGACATGTGGCGGCGGAGGAACTCCGGGGTTAAGCATTGGACAGACGTGCATGTCTCCCGCACGCGCTGCCGGTACGCCGCCGATCAGTACTAGTGGAAAGCCTATCATGATGATGCCGCCGTGTGCGGTCTGGTCAAACATTCTTGCTGCCGGTTGTCCCATACAAAAAAGCGCTTTCTTTACAATCAGTTGTACGCTGATATAGTCGAAGTCGCTGCCTTTCGGTTCAGTGTAGATGCGCTTTCGGCTGACTTCTGGAGAATTTAGCATAGGCGTAAAGCGCAGTCAACATTCAATTTGGCGTAGCGAGGATGCTTTCACAAGGAGAGTAATCGGCGCACTCTGGTGAGTGTCACTACAAATGGCTTATTTCTGGTCGGGACTCGAAGCTGTGACTGCAGTTGGCTTGAAGGAAGATGCCTTCAGGGGCAGACCACAGATCGGGCAGTACAGATATTCCTTTTCGACCCACTTGTGACCATACTCGCACTGTCTGACTTTATCCTTCTGGTCGATATAGACTTCATCCCAGTCGGACATAATCGTATAGTGAAGTGTATTGCCGGAGATTCGCAGGGCCAGCGAGATTTCCTCAATTCGGCAGATTGTTTCCCCATCGCAGTCGAGGTAGATTGGGATCTTCTGAGAGGAGATGAGTTTCTCGGCTCCGCCTTTGACGGGGCGTTCTGTTTCTCTCGATTCGACCTCGATTGTGGTTTCACCGGTCCTGCCGAGGTAAACCAGTTCCCGCTTTGTGGTTACCTTATCAACCGTCATACCCCAGGCGGCAAGACTCTGATTCGGCTGCGCGGTGGAGGTCTGGCCACCCTTAAATGATTTGTAGACAATGAGTTTCGTGTCCGCAAGCAGGTGGGAGGATGCTGATAAAAATGCCAGAATGGCGACAGCATAGACAACAAGAACTCTTCGCATCTTTTATTCCTCCGGGGCTGCGACAGTGGTCGCTCCGTGTTTGTTATCGACGGCGCCACCGCCAAAACTGAGAACGATCTTTCGCCAACAAGAGATTTTACGGCGTTTAAGTCGATTGGCATAGAAGTTTCTGCACTGTGGAGATGCCGATGCCAACCACGTAACGGTGAACGATTCGTATCTCGCTTTGGCCACGATAGCGTTCGTCGATACGACGCACGAATTCCTGTGCCAGGCGTTCGCGCGCCAAGGGTTGCAGTGAGAAATAGAACGTGGTCCCCGCGCCGGATTTCATGACATGATCGTAGACTTCTTGTCCCCGATGGCAGAGAAAGTCGAAAGTACCTTCATAGAGCGTGTCAATTTCAAATCCAGAGTCCCTCAAATGAACTTCCGTCCCCTGTGCATGCATCGGGAATTTCATCTTCACGGCTTTCATCAGCACCTGAGGTTCTTCACGGGTAATCTCCTCAAAGATACCCAGCGGTATTTCGGGGGATCGATCGAGATGCGCCACAAAACCGATGACGCCGTTCGGTTTTAGGATACGCTTGAGTAAGGGAAAGATTTCGTCACAGCCGACATAACCGATCAGCCAGGTCATCACGGCAACATCGACAGACTGGGCGGGAAACCGGCGTAATTCCTCCAGCACGTCGCCAATGCGGAACTCGACGTTGGCAAGCCCTTGTTTTCTGATCCGCTGCTTGGCTTTGTTGATCATACCTTCGGTCAGGTCGATTGCGATGACCTTGCCTTGGGGACCAACCATTTGCGCCAGTTTTACGGTTGAATAGCCGGTGCCGCAGCCGCAATCAACGGCAGTTGCGCCCGTGCTGATTTGCAATCTCGCAAACATGTCATCAATAGGCGCCGAGGCCACCGAAAGCCAGTAATCCTCATACGTGGCGCTTGCATTACTGTAGCCGAGGACAATCTCGGAATTACCGGCGGTCTCAGCCGGTTGCTCTTCCAGAATCCGGAAGAAGCGCGGTAGCGGTTCGTCCGGAAGCGGCATGGGAGGAATGTCAGAGACTGACGCAGGTCGGCCATGTTTGGCACACTCGGCAAAGTAGCCGCGTAATTGGTGCGCGAGACATATACTGTAGGGATGTTTGATGTCAGCTTGTATGCGTGCGATGATAGCCGCCAAATCATCTTCGAGGACGTTGCCGTACGAAATCGGCATCATGTTGCACGGCGACACTTCGCCACTGCCGTCGACATAGATATGCGAATGCCCGGCGCCGCAGCCAAAGAATTCGGGGGATTCCATGTGAGCAAACGAGGAGATCGCAATGCCGCTATCCCGCAGGTTGTATTCTGCCATTAGGCGAAACACCGTGGCGAATTCTTCTTCGCCGAACCCGACATCTGTATCGAGGATTCGTCCCGCCGGGGTCGGTTCGATCAACTGCAACTCATCAACGCCAAGGCTTTTGTTCAACTCCACCAACTTGTGGAAGTTGTCGTCCTGAAGAAGCCTCCTCGTCGGTACCGCGCAGGTGTATGTGTAGAAGCCGTGTTGCTTGGCTGTTTCAATTCCCTGCAGTGCAATCTTGTAAGCGCCGGGTCTGCCACGGCGAGTATCGTGCTCGGTCTCATCGGCGGAATCCAAGCTAATCGAGATGGAATAGACGCGGGTGTCCCGCAGACGTTTCGCCAGGGCATCGCTAAAGCCGTAGCCGGTTGTAGCCAGAATGCCGCAGGAGTCGTCGCGCAGCACGGAGACGATCTCAATCAAGTCTTTTCGCAGACATGGTTCACCGCCGGTGAAATTGACGACGATGGCGCCGAGGTCTTGCAAGCGCGTGACAACTCGCTGGAGTGTCTCGGTCGACAGATCGGAGACCACTCTGCCGGCGTTGTAGCAGTGCCAGCAGTTGAAGATGCAGGCATTGGTGAGCGCCAGATCGACCGATTGAATTGCCGTGCGGCTATCGCTGCCGAAATAGGTTTCCATAAACCTGTCGAACGGCTTGCCGGGAAACGGTGGGATAAAGGTGCTGATGACGTACTGGCCGTCGTGCTTCCGTACTTTTTCGATCTCGAGAAAGTCGCGCAGGTATTGATACAATGCCGGCGTGAAGAAGCGCATATCAACGCGCTGCATAAACTCGTTTAGAAATGTCTCATTGATGTTCATCGTATTCTCCTTTGTGCTTTGTCAATCAGAATGTAAGTTTGAGAACAAGCCCCGGGGCCTTGTATGCCGCGATATAGATTGGCTTGAGAGTCAGGCTACTGAAGCCGTGTTTCTTGTTGTATTCGTCAACCGAGTTGTCAGCGGCGGCAATGTCGCGGATGGCGCTAATAGTGCTGATTAGCAGACCCGCACCGATAACACCACCGGCAAGAACAACTTTGCCGAGGGCCTGATCCCATTCCTCGTCAGACGAATTTCCTACGATAGCAACCGCCAGCAATACGGACGATGATAGGACCAAACCACGAGTGACCGTCCCGGACCAGAAGCGTTTTGAGTTTCCGGCGTAGATATGCCCCACACCGGGACCAATAACCAGCCCCAATGAGAAAAATCCTGTTCCCAACTCGGGACTTTTTTCATGGTCCATCATTTGACTCCCCACAACTACCGGTACTAACGTCGAGAAAAGTGAGTAGACTACGGCTTTCCCTCGTGACTTGGGGCCTGCGGTCGACGTGGTATCTGCTGCGGCAATGCTTGAGCTGAGCAGGAGAGTTAGAGCAAAAGCGGTAATCAGAATCTTGGACATGTCATCAATCCTTTCTTTACTGAAACGACATCGTCAGCATCATTCCGGGGGCTTTGTGTGTCGCATAATAGGTTGGTCTGAGAGTCAGGTTCCTGAAACCGTGTTTCCTATTGTAGTCGTCAACTGAAGTTCCGACGGTGGAAATGTCGTAAGTCATGCTCACGAGACAGATGCTACTTCCTGCTACAAGGGCTATCACGGCCATCACAATCCCGGCACCAAAATCTGAATTCTCGGAGGCGGATAAGACCAATACCGCCGTGAACGAGGCTGTTGCTCCACGAATAGCAACGCCACGCCAGAAACGTCCCATTTTTCCGGCGTAGGCATACCCCACGCCCGGACCAAGAATTATGCCCGCTGATCCAATTGCCAGTCCGGCCAGCGTTGCAGTGTACTCGGGCTGACCATTGTTGCGAATAGTGACCGGGTCGGAACCAATTGGGGCACTTCCTTGCCCACGTAACAGCAAGGCGCCACCCACAACTACTGGTACTAACGTCGAGAGAAGTGAGTAGACTACGGCTTTCCCTCGTGACTTGGGGCCTGCAGTCGACGTGGTATCTGCCGTCGCAACGCTCAGGTTGAGCAGGAACGTCAGAGCAAGAGCGGTGATTAGAGTCTTGGACATGTCATCAATCCTTTCTTTACTGAAACGACATCGTCAGCATCACACCGGGAGCTTTGTAACTGGCGAAGTAAGTCGGCGTTATCCGCACGTCAGAGAATCCGTGGCTGTGGTTGAATTTGTCAACTGATCTGCCGACGGTTATCAAGTCGTGACTGGCGCTCATCACAACCATCAAGATTCCCGCCGCGATAAACAACTCCGAAGGAGTACCGCCAGAAACTGTCTCTCCTGTTATATAGAATTCCAGAGTCGTTACACCCCAGAGGAACAGCCCAACACCGACGCCGCGAATTGCCGTTCCGATCAATGCGCGATCCCACTGTTTGGCATAGGCATGCCCGGCGCCGGGGCCAAATACTAGTCCGGCCGAACCGACAGATAGTCCCCAAATTACAAAGTCGTCGCTTCCTTCACCACGGGAGGCGTAAAGCAATCCACCACCAACGACCATCGGCGTTACCGTCGCGCAGACAGACCAAAGCCTGGCTTTCAACTCGGAGACGGGCATGAAATACTGGCTTTTCTGCGCTGCGGCTGATTGAAGAGAAATCAAGCAGAGGCAGCTTGCGACGACGATGGATTTCAACATAGTGTGCTCCAAATCCCTATAAGCTCATACTCACATTGAAACCTACCGCTTTGTTGGCGGCAAAGTACTGCGGACGGACCCGCAGGCTCGAGAAACCGTGGCTGTGGTTGAATTTGTCAACTGATCTGCCGACGGTGGCTATGTCATTTACTGTGCTCGCGAGATAGGTTACGCCGCAGACTGCGACAACTATCTTACCAATCATCGGAAACTCTTTCAGGGACGAAACCCGCATGCCGTGATAAACGGCCAGAGCCCCCCCTGCCGGCAAGGCGATGCCTCGCAATAGCGCTCCCTTCCAGAAACGGGCTGTATTTCCAGCATAAGCATGTCCTGCTCCCGGACCGAGTACTAAACCAAGTGTGACAAGACCGGCTCCAACAATGACCACTCCAGCATTCTGGTCGCTCTGCACCGCGCCGACCAACATTAGACCGACACCGCTTACGACAGGGGCGAGTGTTCCGACCAGCGAGTAGGTCAGGGCGGCGCGTTTTGATTTGGGAGTTGCTACTGAAGTTGAATCTGCTCCCATCGCAAGAGAGTCAAGGATTAGTAGCGCTGAAACGATTACAAGTGTTGTTTTCGACATGGCACTGCTCCAGATTTGATCAAAATGACATCGCAATCGCCAATCCGGGTGCTCTGTGACTGGCAAAGTAAGTCGGAGTCAATCGCAGATCAGAGAAACCGTGACTGTGGTTGTATTTATCAACTGATGCACCAACAGTGCCGATGTCGTAGCCAAAGCTGACCAGGAACACAAAGACGCCAACGGCAGCTATGGGAGCAGCGGCAGGTCCCGGTTGATCGGAGTTCAGGTATGCTGACATCAAGGTCACGGAAGCGCCTCTCGCAATCGTGCCCCAAAGACAGCGATTGAATTGCCGAGCGTAAGCATGTCCAGCGGCGGGGCCGAGAACAAATCCGCCCAAAGCTGTAATAGCGGCCGTGTGGCCGAGGTCGTGGTTACCCTTGACTACATGCCCGAGAACCATCCCGCCGAAAATGGGAATCACCGTGCCACAGGCAGTCCAGTCAAGAGCAGTGGAACGCGACAGCGGCTTCACGCTCGGTTGAGGTTGCGCCAAGACCGTCTGTGAGATTAGAAGTACTGCGACAAGCGCCAGCCGCCTGACGAAACGGTGACTGGCAATTCTCGTGGAGAGCCAGACGCCTGCCAGAATCAGCCATCCTCCTAGGGCGATCTTAAGGAAGACAGTGAGCCAAGTGCTCATGTGCGCCGCACAGGCGTGAAGCTCGCTGGTTGCGGCGGCGTTCACTGCAGCGTATTCAGTTCCGGTCATTTTCGCTCACCTGCCCTTGGATCAGGAGCTTGTCTTGATGAGTCCTCGCATGCGCTTCACCGGTGGCAAAGAAGTAGCTGTCTTCAATCTGATCGGTGCCGCAGTAAAGTCGGTTGGCCTCGCGCATACTAACGATCCGCACTTTGCCGAAGCCCGCGCCTTCCATGATCGTCTTCATGCGGTCGGGACGACTGGAGAAAGTTAATGGTTCATTGATTGAATTGCACAGCTCAATTAACTGGCGATTGCCCTTGTAGTCGGTCTCGTCATCAGTCAGTTCCGGCGGCACAAAGTCAAAGGTGATCCGATTATTCGGACCCAGTTCCGCCAGTCGGTTCAGAGTCTCGGCGATGATATTCTCGTTTAGGAAAAGCGTGACACCTTCCCAAATAAAGAGCGTGCGTTTGTGCCGAGCAAAGCCGGCACCCAAGAGTTTGTCGGTAACCGAATCTTTGGAGAAGTCGGTGGCGACGTAGGCAACGTTACTCGGAAGTCGGCCAAACATGCGTCGGGTCAGGGCTTTCTTGATCTGTTGGGTCGATTGTAGATCAAGCTCGAAGACTTGCGCCTGATGAAACTCCGGCATGCGGAAATAGCGACTGTCGTAACCGGCGCCGAGCAAGACGACCTGCTCGAAGCCTTCATTGAGACAGGTGCGCGCATAGTCGTCCATATAGCGCGCCCGGAGTACAATGGCTTTGCGCACCGATGGGTTGATGACCTGCATCATACCGACCATCTTCATTCCTTCCTGGCCGGCGTAATAGTGCGCCAACGGATCGGCGATCACGCGCTGTTCTTTGGGCAGAGACAATTCGAATGCTTTTGCTCCCGCCGACCAACGCGCGAATAGGAAGCCGCACGGCTTCTCAATCGTTTTGCTGTATACTTGCTGCATGGTTCGTACCTTTCTCTTAGTATTTTCTGTCAAAGACGGGTTTGAGCACGCCAACACTGAGCAGTAATGGATTCACGAACAACTGCACACTGATGGCGGTAAGCATAATCCAGTAGATTACCGGCGGCGCTTGATCGAGCATCACGAAGACCGGGATGAAAAACAAGGTCGTGAGATAGTTGATGATGCTCTTGTAGCCCGGCTTCCAGTGCGTGGTCACAAGGCAGTTGATCGGGTAGCGCACGGGTGAGATTGTCAGTAGAATCAGTGTCGCCGTGTAAAGCGTCGGATAGATCGGTGGCAGTTTCAGGAAGTAGAAGATGAACACCGAGAAGAAAATCGGCGGCGCGCCAACCGAGTAGCCGTTGTGCAGAAACGCTTCTTTGCGGGAGTATTTCCAAGAGGCAGCGGCGGCAGCGAAGGCCACCAAATAGGAACCGAAACCTTCGACAAAGAGGCCGGTCTTCCAGAAAAGCATCATCGGCACGAAGGTAAGGCCGACGAGATCGGTGATGATGTCGAGCACTTCGCCCGACGTGCCGGGGAATTTCTCTTTGACCTTGAACTTGCGCGCCATCGTGCCGTCGAGCCGATCCACCAATAAAACCATCAGACTAAAACGTGCCGCGGCGACATAGTTACCGCTCAGTATCGACATCATCGCGGAAGCGGCGAAACCCAAGCCGATCAGAGTCAGGATGTGCGGCGCATAATAGAGATACTCTTTCACGTCGTTACTCCTTTCAGATTCCCAGCAATCGTCCCAGCCAGTAGGCCACCGGCGCGGCGACGATCAGACTATCAAAACGATCAAAGACACCTCCATGTCCCGGCAGGAGTCCGGAGAAATCTTTGATGATGAGTGTTCGTTTTATCAGCGAGAAAAGCAGATCACCTGCGGTGGCGGCGGCGGCGATGGCACACCCCAAACACACAGCCTGGGTCTCTGTTAGGCCATGGATCAGGGGTGCTAGCGCCACCGCGCTTGCTACTGTTGTGAGGGAGCCACCTATCAAACCTTCAATGGTCTTGCCCGGACTCAGGCGCGGACAGAGTTTATGACGACAAAACAATCCCCCCCATAGTTGCGCGAAACTGTCGTTGATTGAGACCAGCAGGAAGATGAACGCAAACGAAGCAAACCAATCGCCCCGCAACGTGAGCAGCAGGTGTGCCAGAGATAATTTGACCAAAAGACCGACCGGCAGCGCGATCAGCGTCGGATTTATGAACCCAAACGGCAGCGCGCGTCTCAGTTCAAGTGAGCCGACAATGGCAATGGCCAGCAGGATTATCGCCAGCAGCCAGCGGCTGATGTATGCCGCCAACAGCACGCTTACGATGATTGCAGCATAAACGCCGTACTTAATCCAGTCCTCGCGGCATCTGACCTGATCGCAGACACGGATGCGGTGCGAGACCGCCATCATCGTAGCTCCCGCCGCAAATAGCCCCGTGACTGCCAGTGACAATTGCTCCAGCATGTCAGACTCCTTCCTCGTGAGGAACGATCAGTCTGACCGCATGCGGAACGACTTGAAAGTCGAAGCACTTGCTGCTGCCATGAAGCTCGCCATCAGCAAAAATCGGCAATGCTTCAGACGCTTCAATCGTGAGGTGAGGTGTCTGCAGGCGTATGACGTTGTCAGGGTCTTCCGGTCTACCGGTGACGGTTGACAGGACGGTCTTGAGGAGCTGTTGGGGGTCATGAGTGTCGGTGATCGTGAACAGGTCAAGTCGTCCGTCATCGTTAGAGGCCGACGGCGCCACGCAAAAACTGTGGCCGAGAAACGGCTGATTGGCCACAATCACGGAAAATACCGCACCAAACCATGTCGTTTGACCCGAGCTAATGCGCAGACCAATGCCTTGTCGCGTGCTCCGTTTATATGCAAGGGCCAGCGCGAGCAGATACAGCTTGCTGCCGCTCAGACGGGCAAACGCTCTACTTGTAGCGCTTTGGTGCTTGAGATATTCGACTTCCTCCACCGCTCCGCAAGGCAACCCGAGACCGGCAACCGTAAGATAGTGCCAGCCATTGACGCGAATGACGTCAAGATAACGGCAGTGTCGCTGCAGTATCAGGCTGCAGGCGGACTTCGGGTCTGAAGGAATATGATGATAACGAGCCAGATCGTTGGCAGTGCCTGTCGGCACAATTCCCATAGCTACGTCGGTACCAATGGCACCGTTTACGACCTCATTGATGGTGCCGTCACCGCCAACAACCACAATCGTATCGAATCCATTCCGGCAGGCGTCACGCGCGATCATCGTAGCATGGCCGGCATGCGTAGTAGACTCAATCGACTCGCAATCAGAACCGAGTGTTCTGCGAAGGAGCTCGCGCAATCGCGGTGAACGACCTCTGCCCGCCTTCGCGTTGATGATGACTTTGACTCGCATCTTCATATCCTCATGGCCTGCCTATGCGGCATGCCTCAGTGTTCTTCCCCAATTGACGGCGAAGCAGTAATCCAGAAGCCGGTCGAAATAACCGGCGAATGGTGGCAGAGTGATGCCACTTCCCTGCAACGCGGTCAGGGTGTTGGTATTGTCGAAGTGGCGCGTGACTTTCAGATAGGGATCGAAGACGGCCATCAACTGCAGCGTTCGTGGATTTCCCGTGATCTTTCCGTCATTGGATTGATCGAGAGACGGCACTCTTCCGCTTACGCCAGTGAGGTTCCGTCCCAGGTAGTTTAGGAAGTAGCGCACAACACTTCCGACTGCAGGCGCTGCAGCCGCACCGGCAACTATGTGGAAAGTCTTGCCAGTCGGTTCGGTGCGGAACAAGATGTGATGCGCTGCGCTGGCAACATAGTCGAGAGGGACAACATCCAGTGGCGTCGCCGGATCACAGGTCAGGGCTCGAATGATGCCCTTGTAGATAAACTTGAGCGGCGAGTAGAGCACATTGAAAGTCAAAGTGCGACCGGTCTGCGAGTCACCAACAACGATGCTAGGGCGCAGAATCGTGATCGGCAGCGTTGGCATCAGCGTGCGAACATACTGCTCGGCCTCAAATTTGGTTTGCTCATAGGTATTGGAAAATTGCCGCGGCGCGACGGACTCATCTTCGTAAATCCAGCCATCGCGGTCGCCGCAAACATAGGCGGTGCTGATATAGGTTACATTGCGAAGCTGCCCGACCTCGGCGGCGCGCAAAGCCAGAGACATGACATTGATTGTGCCGACGAAATTCACTCGCCGAGCGCAATCGAGCGGGAGCGTAAACTGGATACCGGCAGCGGAGTGAATGATATGCGTAACTTCCGATGCCAGTCTGTCAAAGGCGGCGTCGGACAGGCCAAGTTGATGCCGAGTGATATCACCACAGATCACCCGGACACGACTGCCGGTCGACGCGATATCAAACTCGGGTAATAGAACGCGCAAAGTCTGTTCAAGGCGATTTTGTGCTACCGCTGCCGACTCACCTCTGATAAGAGCGATGACTCTGGTATCAGGATCTTTGTCCAAAATCGTGATCAAGAGTTTGCCGCCGATATTGCCGGTGGCGCCGGTTATGAAGACTGTGTTGGACATCGTTTCGACCTCTCTGGCAACGGTTCGTTTCATTACAGACACCATTAAAGCAACCGCAATGCCAACCGACTCCCGGCATCAGTTGATCGGTACAGTGCAACGGGATAGCAGATAGAACGCAGCACAGAATCCGATCTTGCCCAGCCGGAAGGCGGTTATCAGCTATCCACGTCAGGGAGGTTAGTAACCAGCGATGACCAAGAGAAAGGATTGTTGTCGGAGAAGGTTTTAGGCTTGTTGCGCGGTCAGTTTTGTCCTATCTTGAATCAGATAAATCATCCGACATTTGCGGTTGCGGGAGGGTAACCCGTGAGAGACGACCAGAGTGACAGTGACAAGACCAAGTCAGTAGCCATATTGACTCAGGGCATGTTGGTCGGGCACTACCGCATTGTCGAGAAGATCGGCGCCGGTGGGATGGGAGAGGTGTATCTGGCGGAGGATACCCAACTCAATCGTCGGGTGGCGCTGAAGTTTCTGTCCCCCCATCTCTGTCAAGACGCTGATTGCCTGGCACGCTTCAAGCGGGAGGCGCAGGCAGCGGCGAAACTGAATCATCCTAACATAGGGACTATATATGAGGTCGGCGAGTCTAATGGCCGTCCATTCTTTGCGATGGAGTTTGTAGAGGGTCTCTCGCTGCGGGAGCTAATCGAAAATGGGAGTCTAACCGACGAACGGGCTGCTGACCTCGCCATCGGAATCTGTGAGGGGCTCAGCAAAGCTCATCAGACAGGGGTTGTCCATCGGGACATCAAGCCTGGCAACATTTTGCTCGATGCCGACGGCCGTCCGAAGGTCGTCGATTTCGGCTTAGCGAGCATAGATGGATATGATCGCCTGACACGAACCGGTTCGATTGTCGGAACCGTACATTACATGTCCCCGGAGCAGGTGCGAGGCGAGGTAACAGACCACCGCACAGATATCTTCTCCTTTGGCACTGTGTTTTACGAGATGCTTACGAGAAAGCTGCCTTTTCCGGGAGAGATGCACGCGGCGGTAATGTATTCCATCGTCAACGCGGAACCCACACCGCTTAGCGCACACCGGGGTGATATTCGCGAGCCCCTGGACTCAGTCATTGCCAAAGCCTTGCAGAAGGATCCCGATTCACGATATCAGAGTTTTCGGGAACTGATTGAAGACCTGCAGGGCGACTCAGTCAAAACGATCTCAGCAGGGATCAAGAGGAAGGCTGTAGTTGTCTTCCCATTCGAGAGATTTGGTACTGTCATTTCGCACTATGCAGTGATTGAGAGAATCGGCGAAGGAAGTACGGGTGAGGTTTACGTTGCCGAGGACACTGAACTCCAACGTCGTGTAGCTCTTAAGTTCTTGCCACCGCATCTCTCGGTCGACGCTAACTTTCGCGCCCGCTTTAAGCGTGAAGCACAGGCCTTAGCCAGGTTGACTCACCCCAACATTGTGTCGATCTATGAGGTGAGTGAATTTCAAGGTCGCCCCTTTTATGCGATGGAGTATGTTCAGGGCCAATTCCTAAAAAACCTCATGAGAGACAGAAAACTCCCCGTAGAACAGATAATCGACATTGCCATTCAGCTTTGCGAAGGCCTCAGTAAAGCTCATGAAGCAGGAGTTGTCCATCGCGACATCAAACCGGCAAACATCCTTGTCGACGTTGATGGCCGAGCCAAAATAACCGGTTTCGAGTTGGCCATCGTGCAGGGCGGCGAACCTTCTTCGAATGTCGACTCAAGTTCTGGTATGAACAGTTACATGTCCCCCGAACAAGCACGGGGCGAAGAAGTCGACTATCGCTCCGATATCTTCTCGTTTGGAGCCGTGCTTTACGAGATGCTCACTGGATCTAGACCTTTTAGGGAAGAGACGAACGCGGAGACGCTTCCTGCTAATCTTCACGAACAACCCGTACCCTTGGAAACTCTTCGTCCAGAACTGCCTCGGAAACTAAATGGTATCGTGCTTAAGGCTCTGGCAAAGAACCCTGCTACGAGGTTTCAGAGCATGAAAGATATGATATGCGAACTTAAGCAAGTGCAAACTGGACTCGGTGCGAAGGAGTAGATCAGGACACCCGCGTCTTTGACCTGATTCAGATCAGAAACATGCAACCTGACGACGACAAAACCCAAGCAGTGACAGTGCTATCCAAAGGCACGGTCATCAATCACTACCGCATTGTCGAGAAGATCGGCGCCGGAGGCATGGGTGAGGTGTATCTGGCGGAGGATACCCAGCTCAATCGCAAAGTGGCCCTCAAGTTTCTGTCCCCCCATCTCTGTCAGGACGCCGATTGCCGGGCACGGTTCAAGCGCGAAGCGCAGGCAGCAGCAAAACTGAATCATCCCAACATCGTCACGATCCACGAAGTTAGTGAGTTTAACGGTCGCCCGTTCTTTGCGATGGAGCATGTCGCAGGGCAATCGCTGCGCGAGTTAGTCAAGGCGAAAGATTTGCCGATGGAGCGCGTGATCGATCTCGCCATTCAAATCTGCGAAGGGCTGCATAAGGCGCATCAATCCGGCATCGTTCATCGTGACGTCAAACCTGCGAACATCCTAATCGACGTCGATGGCCGCGCCAAGATCCTCGATTTCGGGCTGGCGGTGGTGCAGGGCTGCGATCACTTGACTAAGACCGGTTCAACGCTTGGTACGATTGGGTATATGTCACCGGAGCAGGTGCGTGGCAACAAGGTGGATCACCGCACTGACTTATTCTCTTTCGGCGTGGTGTTGTACGAGATGATTACGGGTCATCCGCCGTTCAAGGCTGATTCTGAGGCCGCGACTCTGCATGCGATCACGAACACGAAGCCCGAGCTTCTAGCCCGCTTCCGGCGTGAGATACCAGTGCAATTGCAGATGATTATCGACAAGGCATTAGACAAGGAAGTTAATACACGCTATCAGCACGGGGACGAAATTGCAGCCGACCTCACGAAAGTAAAGAAGGAGCTGGCACTTGCTGAAGCAATCGTTGCAGACCAACCGACGATACCTGCAAAGCCGAGTGTAGCCGTGCTCTACTTGCAGAATTTCTCTGAGAACAAAGAGGACGAGTATTTTGCCGCCGGACTGACTGAGGATATCACCACTCATTTATCGAAGCTCAGTAACCTTTTGGTTACTTCGCGGAGTGATGTTGAACAATTCAAAGGCAAGCAGGTGAGCATCAAAGACGTGGCGGAGAGACTTAGGGTAAGCCACGTGCTCGAAGGTTCTGTCCGTAAGTATGGGAACAAGATCAGGGTTACCTGCCAGCTTATCAAGGCCAGTGACGGCTATCATGTCTGGGCCGAAAGCTACGACCGGCAATTGGAAGATCTCTTTGATATCCAGACGGATGTGGCAAAATCAGTGGCTCGTGCCTTGAGAGTCATTCTGATTCCTGATGAATTAGAGAGAGTCGAAAAGAAACCTACATCAAGCGTGCAGGCATACGACCATTACTTGCAGGGTCGTGAGTGCTTCTTTGGAGGATCATACTCACAAGAAAACCTGCAGCGCGCAACCGATGCGTTCGAGAGAGCTCTGGAAATCGATCCTAAATTTGCCATGGCCTATGCAGGATTATCCGACATCTATATAAGTTACATTATGTACTCTGTAGATCCCAGGCGCTTCTGGCTCGAAAAGGCCGAACGGGCGACAGCGAGGGCACTGGCTCTTGATCCGAACCTTGCTGAAGCTCACCGCTCTCGGGCGAGGCTCTTTACTTCGATGGGACAGATCGATAAGGCCATTCAAGAGGTTGAAGAGGCGGTGAGAATCAATCCGAATTACGGGGAGGCCTGGAGGCTCTTAGGACAATACTACACCATGACAGAGCAGTATAGCAAAGCTGAGGATGCGTTGATGAAAGCCCTGGAAGTGAAACCGTCCGAAAGTACGCTGTTTCAGGCCATAATATACTTGTACACGGTTTGGGGGAAGAGGGAACTGGTCACGGAGTACTTTGACACGGCAATGAAGATAAGGCCAGACAATGGACATACGTTTTCGGCCATGGTTTCTTTCTACCTCCTTCAGGGTGAGTTCGAAAATGCAACGCGAATGGCGCGCAAATCATTGGACCTTCATCCGGATCATTATTCTCCTTTAATAAGCTTGCTACACATTTCTATTATTTCAGGAGATGTGGTGGGCGCTGTTCCTTATCTGGAACGATACCACAAGCTCAACTTGAACCGGGATATGTTCGTCGAATTGGGATTCACAGAGTCTATGAAGGGTGATAACACGCAGGCCATAGCGCACTATGATTCATGCATCAATTTCAATCGGCCATTGATCAAAGAATTCGAGGGTTTGCCTTATGAACACGTAAGTCGCGTAAGAGTAGCTCTAGCCTCCGCCCTCAAAGGGGACTACAAGGAGGCGCTTGATCAGTCTGAGAGCATAAGCAGAAGCCTTGGCGAGTCACTTCTGAGTGCGAGACATGCTGACAGCGATTTCAGCTGTGTGGAGCCCCTCAGCTTCGTTTATTCACTGGCTGGAAAAAGGCAGGAGGCAATGCGATTGCTTGAGTATTTGGTGAAAAGCAATCACCTCTCTTTGGCTTTTGTCAGACTGCATCCGTGGTACCGCAATCTCTCCGGATATGCTGCCTTTGAGGCGTTGGTAAACCTAAATCAGCAATCAGCGGTTTAGCATGCAACCTGACGACGACAAGACACAAGCTGTGACAGTGCTCGCCAAAGGCACTGTCATCAATCACTACCGGATCGTCGAGAAGATCGGCGCCGGTGGGATGGGAGACGTGTACCTTGCCGAGGATGAGGAGTTGTTTCGGCAGGTAGCTTTGAAGTTTTTGGGAACGCATCTGGCCGCCAGCGCCGACTGCCGGGAGCGATTCCAGCGTGAGGCGCAGGCAGCGGCTAAACTGAACCATCCAAACATCGTCACGATTTACGAAGTCGGCAAGTATCAGGGTCGTCCTTATATCGCCATGGAGTATATCCGAGGCCAGTCGCTGAAAGAGATTCTGACCACGGGACCGTTGTCCCCGGAACGTACCATCGAGATTGCTTGCCAGATCTGTCATGGTCTGACTACGGCACATGAAGGGGGCATTATCCATCGCGACATCAAGCCGGCTAATATCATGATTGACGATTCCGGCAGAGTGAGACTGCTCGATTTCGGGCTGGCCAAAGCACAGAGCTCCGACTTGCCCAGCCAGTCGGAAACAACGGCCGGCACAATCAACTACATGGCCCCCGAACCATTGACGGGGAGTTCGATCACTCCAGCCTCGGATATCTTTTCCTTTGGCGTGGTCCTCTATCAGATGTTGACAGGCAAGTTGCCGTTTGCGGGCGAATATGAGGCGACGATCATTTACGCCATCGTCAATATCGAACCGGAGCCGCTCCCGAGGCACCTCGGGGAGGCGCTACCTCGGCTACAGCGGATTATCAATCGTGCCTTAAAGAAGGATCGGCTCGAACGTTACCAGCAAACGGCGGAACTCCTTGTCGACCTAAAGCGGGCTACGGCAAAGACCGGCTCACCGGGCGCTGAGTCCCGTCCTGAGCCGTCGCGAGAAGCTTCAGTGGCCGTTCTCCCCTTCGTCGACATGAGTCCGGAGAAGGATCAGGAGTATTTCTGTGATGGCATTGCCGAGGAGCTCATCAACGCCCTGAGCCGCGCAGGCGGACTGCGTGTAGCGGCGCGCACCTCGGCGTTTCAGTACAAAGGGCAGAGTCTGGATATTCGCAAGATCGGCAAGCTGCTGAACGTCGATCATATCCTGGAAGGAAGTGTGCGGAAGGCGGGCAGTCGAATCCGCATCACGGCAGAATTGGTGAACGTGGCCGATGGCTATCATCTTTGGGCGGAAAGCTTCGACCGAAACATAGAGGACGTCTTTGCGATTCAGGATGAGATCTCGCAAGCGATTTCGGGCAGCTTGAAGGTGCGGTTGGTCGGCGACAAGCGCAAGCCGTTGGTCGCCAAACCGACCGAAATTTTGGAGGCTTACAATCTCTATCTCAAGGGGCGCTATTTCTGGAACAAGCGCTATCAGGGGGGCTTGCAGAAGGGGATGGAATACTTCAAGCAGGTGATCGATCTCGATCCGGGTTATGCGCGGGCGTACGCTGGTCTATCAGACTCCTACAATATTCTGGCCTTCTACAATCACTTGTCACCGCTTGAGGCTTGCCCCAAGGCGAAGGCGGGAGCAATGAAGGCGCTGGAGATTGACCCGGATCTGGCCGAAGCGCATACATCGCTAGGCTGGGTGCACAACTTCTATGATCGCGACTGGGCCTCGGCGGAGAAAGAGTTCAGACGGTCGCTCGAACTGAATCCCAACTACGCCATCACTTGTCACTACTATGGCCTGTTCCTTGTCGCGATGAAGCGGTTTGATGAGGGAATCGCAATGATGAAGAAGGCGCGCGACTTAGATCCTTTATCGTTGATCATTAGTGCCTCACTCGGTGGTACGCTCTATTTTGCGCGCAGATTCGATGAGGCGATACCACCTCTTCTGCAGGCGATTGAAATTGATCCCGACTTCGCTCTGGCGCACGCCTGGATTGCCGGCGCCTACGTCGAGAAAGGTCTATTGGAGAAGGCAACGAGTGAGTGTCGCAAGGCGGAGTCTGTAGCGCGGGGGGGAACTTATGCAATTTCTTGGCTGGGATTCAGTCTCGGCGTTTCGGGACAAAGTGTTGAGGCTCGCGAAATTGCACAGCGGTTGATTGATCTGTCTGAGAAGCAATATGTCTCATCCTATCACATCGCTCTGGTCTATGCCGGTCTTGGAGATGGCGCGGCCACAATGCACTGGTTGGATAAAGCTTTTGAGGAACGCGACAACTGGTTGGTATGGCTCGGAGTTCATCCGGCATTTGACTCGGTGCGCAACCTTCCCGAATTCGGGGAGCTGTTGAAACGGGTGGGATTGTAGCGGGATAGGTCAAGAATTTTGCGGTTCTGACGGAGAAGCATGGAATCTGACGACGACAAGACCCAAGCGGTGACGACGCTATCAAAGGACATGGTCGTTGGCCATTACCGGATCATCGAGAAGATCGGCGCCGGTGGGATGGGAGAGGTCTACCTGGCAGAGGATACCGAGCTTAATCGGAAAGTCGCGCTCAAGTTTCTTTCTCCTCATTTGTGTCATGATGTTGATTGCCGGGCACGATTCAAACGCGAGGCTCAAGCAGCCGCCAAGCTCGATCATCCGAATATTGTCACGGTCTATGAAGTTGGTGAGTTTCAAGGCCGGCCGTTCTTTGCGATGCAGCATATCGAAGGACAGTCGCTTCGCGAGCACGCATCGCATCACGAACTGTCGATTCCGCAAGTATTGGAAATCGGAATACAGATTACTGAGGGATTGCAGGCAGCACAAGAGAAGGGTGTCACTCATCGCGACATTAAACCGGCAAACGTCCTGATCGACTCGCATGGCCGCGCAAGGATACTCGATTTCGGCTTGGCGTCAGTCGCGGGGACCGATCACCTGACGAAAACCGGCTCCACTCTCGGCACCATCGGCTACATGTCCCCCGAGCAAGTTCGCGGTGAGCAGGTCGACCATCGTACTGATGTATTCTCCCTCGGCGTTGTCCTCTACGAATTGATAACGGGCAAGCAACCTTTCAAAGGCGACAACGATACGGCGACTTCCCGAAACATTATCGATCACGAACCGGAACCCTTAGCAAGGTATAAATCGGGGGTCAGTGCCGAATTTCAAAGAGTGATAAGCAAAGCCCTAGCCAAAGACAAGAGCATGCGCTACCAGCACGCCGACGAATTGGCAGCAGACCTGAAACAACTGCTGTCGCCAAGCGGCTCACTTCCAGTCATACGTTCGCGCAGAATGCGGATAGTAGTGCCACTGTTCGTCGTGATTTTCTTGTCAGCAATCGCACTGGTTTTCAAACCATGGGAGTTGGTGAACAAGCCCTCTGGCGAAGCGACAACTGGTAGCAAACGGGTCGTAATTGTACCGTTGCGCAATCAAACCGGCGACCCGTCACTTGATCCGCTGGGAAAGATGGTAGCCGACTGGACGACTCAGAGTCTTCTGCAAACAGGCTTGGCTGAAGTTATCCCGCCTGAAAGGTCGTTCCAGCTTGAAGAGAACAAAAGTGCCAGCGACATTGCCAAGCTAACCGGCGCACGCACGATTGTCATCGGCTCCTATTACAAACTGGGTGAGACCATCCAGTTTCAGGCGAAAATTCTGGATGCCAACGAGAAGATTCTTCAGGCGATTGAACCGATAACTTCGGAGACCGCGAAGATCATGGACGGAGTTGAATCTGTGCGGCAACGGGTGCTGGGGGGACTTGCCGTTGTGCTGGATGAACGGCTGAAAGGATATGTAGCGACAACATCGAAGCCTCCAAGTTACGAGGCGTATCAACAGTATGTGCAGGGGTATGACCTCTTCTCAAAACAGTTCAACTACGTCGGAGCAATTGAGTACTTCAAGCGAGCTTACGCCATCGATACATCGTTCATTTCTCCATTGGGCCACGCTTGTGCTGCATACATGAACCTCGGGCAATGGGCACAGGCAGATTCTCTGGTGCGATTTCTTAATCTGCGCCGTGCTCAACTCACCCCTCTTCAGCAATTGGAGTTAGACGAGCAAAACGGTTTGGTCTCAGGTGACCGGATGAAAGCTCTGGACGCCATGCAAAAAGCAGCCAAGATCGCGCCTGGATCTCTCTACCATAATTATGAGTGGGGTTTGGATGCATTTGGGGTAAATCGCCCAAGGGAGGCGATCGAGGCGTTCAAGACGGCTGACCCGGAACAAGAGTGGCTCCCTTATTGGGGAGCCTTCACCGCCTCGTATCACGTCTTAGGGGAGCACGAAAAAGAACTCGAGATCGCCAAGCAGTCCCGCAAAAGATTTCCGACCTCTTTAGGTCCCCTGAATTATGAAATCCGAGCTCATGTGGCTCTAGGGAGAATCGAGGAGGTCAAAAAACTTATTGAAGAAAGTCTGACACTTCCTAAACCCGGGACCCCTGGAGCTACCATGAGAATTGCCGGAGAAGAATTGCGGGCTCACGGGTATGCAGACGCTGCCATGACAATTTTCGACCAGGCTATTCAATGGTACAAGAGCAGACCAACTGAGGAGATGGATTCCCTTCGACGCTTTGCCTTTGCCGTTACACTATATGACGCTCGCAGATGGGAGGAGGCGAAGAGCATTTTCGAGAACCTGGCCAAGGATTCGCCTGAAAACATTGGTTATCAGGGGTGGCTTGGTATTATAGCAGCTCGGCAGGGCGACAAAGGGAAAGCGTTGAAAATATCGGAATTGTTAAGAGACCTGAAGCGGCCATATCTTTTCGGAGAGTATACTTATAGCCGTGCCTGTATTGCGGCAATTCTGGGGGAGAAGGATCAGGCTGTAACACTCCTGAAAGAGAGCTTTATGCAAGGGTTAGAGTATAGTATCGAATTCCATCGAGACTTTGATTTGGAGTCGTTGTGGGACTACCCGCCGTTCAAAGAACTGATTAGGCCGAAGGGGTAAATTGACTAACATGCGAAGAAATACCTATGCAACCTGACGACGACAAGACCCAAGCCGTGACAATGCTCTTCGCATGAAAAAGACAACCGCCACCAGATTTCGCAAGATAGTCGTTCGCACAATCATTTACGTTGCCGCGTTGTATTTGCTGCTGCTGATCCCTGCTTCCCAACCACCTAAGGTCACTGCCGGAGAAAGAGAACCGTTTGCCTGGCGGCAGGATGAGTATTGGTCAACCCTGGAAGCGAGATTCAAGCAGGCGCGCCAGATTGGGTGTCTGCAACTGACAAGTCGCATTGACACGAATATGTCGCAACTAAAGCAAGTGATCGATTCGGTGGCAACAGACTCGCTTGCCCCTGATGCTTTAGTCTTCTCGCAAATGGAGACCGGCATGTTTGAACTCGGAGTGCTGATGGGCGCCTGTCCGGACAGACTGACCGACTACGTCGCTTTGCATAACCGAGTGCGTGAGTTTGTCAAGGGACAATCCCGGCACTGGGATATGAACTCGGTCGCAGTGCGCAGTCGGATGTATCGTCTTCTCTATGGTGGTCGTGCGGCCATCGAGGAGGTTATAATGCAGGCGCCGAAAGCTGCCGTGCCGTCGCTGACCCTTGCGCACGATGAACCATCCATGACACCGTCAGCGAAGATTCTCGGAGTGACGATTCACTCCGGTGACATACTCGTTTCGCGCGGCGGCGCGCCGACTTCGGCCTTGATCGCCCGTGGCAATGACTACCCGGGCAACTTCTCCCATGTGGCGCTCGTTCATGTGGACGCGAACGGCGGCAAGGTGTCAATCATCGAATCGCACATCGAGAAGGGGGTAGCTATTGCCGACATCAGCCAGTATCTCCAAGATACGAAACTGCGAGTAATGGTTTTGCGACTGCGCTCCGACTTGCCCGTGCTGGTTGCCGATCCACAGTTGCCACACAAGGTGGCCGCCGCCTCACTGGCGAGAGCGGTTCGTGAGCATATCCCCTACGATTTCAGTATGGACTTCAAGGATACTACCGAGTTCTTCTGCTCGGAAGTGGCTTCCGCCGCTTATGCGCAGTTCGGCGTCAAGCTCTGGATGGGGCTATCGCATATTTCTGGGTTTGGCGTCAAATCATGGCTGTCAGCATTTGGCGTACGGCACTTTGAGACGCAGGAACCGTCCGATCTGGAGTATGATCCGCAGCTTGCGGTCGTTGCCGAATGGCGCGATCCGGAAACGCTGTTCAAGGATCGCGTGGATAACGCGATTATCGACGTGTTATTGGAAAGGGCTGACAGCGGCATGGCGCTGGAGTACACCTGGTGCTTGCTGCCCGTTGCGCGAGCGATGAAAGCGTATAGCATTCTTCTCAATGCGTTCGGAGCGATTGGCCCCATACCCGAGGGTATGGATGCAACGGCGGCTTTGCGGAACGACTGGTTCTCCAAGCTGCATGTTCGACTTAAGGAGCGCGTTCTCATTCTGGTTGATCAGTTCCGTCAGGAGAACGGCTATATGCCGCCGTATTGGGAATTGGTGAAACTGGCGAGAAGCGCAGAAAGCGAAGGAGCGTCAGCAAATTGATCGCGCAGGCAGGAATCCTGAGGCTGTCCCACAAGTTACGCTTCGGGCATACAAGCCAAGGATAGCGTGCAATGTGTAGGGGTCGCCCTTGCGGCGACCCGCATGAACATTGGTGGAATGAAGGATCAACGGGCGACTGCGAGGGTCGCCCCTACAAAATATCTTCAGTCCGTCCGCCAAAACCACGCTTATGGGACAGCCTCGGGATTCCTGACGACGCCAGGAGATTCGGGCAAGTCTTAAGCTACTCGGACTCATCTTTTCCAGCGCTGATCCCGTACCGCGCCATTTTCTCTTTCAAACCTTTGCGCGTCAGACCAAGAACAGCTGAGCTTCGGAGGATATTGCCGTTGTTCTCTTTCAACGTTGCATTGATCAGTTCGCGTTCAACCTCCTCGACGATGTCACGCAGCTTGCCGGTCTTGTTGCGGAACGCCGGTTGCTCAACTGCGGCAGCGCCGATGATTTCTGCGGAAAGATCATTGATATCAATCTGACCATCGTTATGGCTGACCACCGCCGCGCGTTCGACTTCGTTCTCCAGCTGCCTGATGTTGCCGGGCCAGGAATAGCGACCGAGAGCTTCCAGCGCCCGCGCTGTGATCGAAAGATTCTCGTTGCCTAATTTGATGCGCAGTTTGGCGAGAAAATGATGCACGAGCAAAGGAACGTCATCGCGTCGCTGGGCGAGTGGCGGCAATTCAATCGTGAACGTGTTGAGCCGATAAAACAAGTCCTCGCGGAAGGCGCCCTTCTTGATTTCCTCTTTCAGGTCGCGATTGGTGGCCGAAATGACGCGTACGTCGACATACTCTGTCTTTGCCGAACCGACGGGTCTGATCTCCCCAGTCTCGATAACGCGCAGTATCGCCACCTGTGTCGAACTCGGTGCTTCGCCAATTTCATCGAGGAAGATCGAACCGCCGTCGGCTTCGCGGAAGAGTCCGGGTTTGTCTTTGTCAGCACCGGTAAAAGCGCCTTTGATATAGCCAAACAGCTCGGCTTCAAGAAGTGACTCGGTTTTGATGCCGCAGTTCTTGACGACAAACGGCTTGCGACGCCGATCGCTGTTGTAATGAATGGCACGCGCCATCACTTCCTTGCCGGTGCCGGTCGCGCCGGTGATCAAAAGCGGCGAGTTGTTGGCGGCCACCTTGGATGCCAGAGTCAGCACACGTTTGAGTGCCTGCGACTTGCCGATGATGTTTTCAAAGGCGAAAGTAACGTCGAGTTCCGCCTTGAGGCGGACATTTTCCTCGTGCAGTTTCCGCTGCGAGAGTTCGAGCAACTCGTTCTTGCGAGCCAGTTCACTCATCAACCAGACGTTGCGGAGGATATGCGCCGACTGCGAGACGATGATTCCGGCCAGACGGCACTGGTCATCGCTGAACGGCCCGTGACTGGCGTCGCGCACCAGGCTGGTCATTCCAATCGTTTCGCCGCGCACTACCATAGGACAGCAGAAGATTGACTTGAACCGGCCTTTCTCGGACGACAGTCCCCGGAAACGGTCGTCGTTGTCGAGATCGTCGACCTTGAGGATACGATTGTTCTTGAGCACCCAGCCGGCGATCATGCTGCCTACTTTGTATGGAATCTCGTCAGGAGTGGTTTGGCTACCGCGTATGACGGTGGTCATAGAGTCATTCTCTTGCGGCTTCAACAAGTTGATGACTCCCTGACTGGCGCCGGTAAGAGCAATCAGCTCATCGATGATGATTGACATGATGTGATTGGTCTCTCGCGCGCGGCAGACTCGGTCGATCACGCGGTTGATACTCTTAAGTTCTTCGAGAGCTGCCTGCAAGCGCTGCAGGCTTTGTTCTTCAGACATAATTACCCAAATAGAACGGTGCCAAGTTTATCGTCTGGAATATGCGAATGTCCAGATTGCGAGTCAAGGTCAATCGCGGCTGGCGCTCAGCTATCCACCAAGTACCTGCTACTGGCTATTCGATAGCCATGCAATATCGTTTTCGCGTCGGTCATGGATAGAGTCATTCTTGTTGCCCGACAACAGACTACGGTTTCTCGGTGGAGTTTGGCATCCGGTTTGCAATTGTGCCTTGCATTCGAGGATCGACTTAACAAGGTGGTCGATTACGAATGGCAGTAAGAACTAAACCCTGAACTCTGAGGAGAGGTGTAACATGAGAGGAATCAAACTGCTAACGATCGTTCTGGCCCTGCTGGGACTGCTGGTGGCGGGGTGCGAGAAGTCTATCGACCCGATTACCAAAACAACCGTCGAAACACCAGATGACGAAATGGCCACTCTGTTGGCGGCGCCCATGCCGGATGCGAGAGGATTTGTGCCCTCGCCACTGGTAACCGCGCAAATTGGCCAAGACGCCGTCGAGTTTTGGCCGTACACGGGGACGAATTTCACCGGCGAGCCGCAAGACCCGATCAATCTGATCTTCTTCGGTCAGGCTGACCCGCGCGATATCCGGGCTGCGCTGCTGTCATTGAGCGGCGACCGCACGGCGCTGGGGTTCCCAGCGGCGCCCCCGTTCAACTCCACGTGGGATGATGCTATCGGTGATGTGCAGACCGCCTATGGCGCTACGATCGGTACGGAAACGGCGCTATCACCCGGTCCTACGGGGGGAAAAGGTCCCGACAGATTCTGTGTATCCCGGGGTTGGAGCGGCAGCGCGATTCAATTGGCGTGCGGCCCGTATGAAGGAATGCGTTTCCATCTGAGGTTGTTCAAAGTTGGCAGTTGGACTTTGGGCAATGCACATCTTGATGTCTTGATACCGGGCACGACCGATCATCAGGTTGTAAGCTGGGAGGTTGCGGAACAGTTTGTGGTTGCCGACTTCATGCGTAGCGGTCTGCTTGATCCGACCATGCCGATGATTCCCACCGGCCAGATCAATGACTCGCCGTTCAGAACCATCCCCGCGATCATCTACAACGGTTTCCCACCAGAATTGCGCCAGTTGATCGGCGGACCGCTCGGCAACGTCACTGAAGATGTGCCGATCGGCACCGATGGCCGCGCAATGATTCTCAATCTGTCCGGTAAGGCTCCGCGTGTGGTTGAGGTGCGGAGACAGGATTTCGTGATCAATTTCGATCAGGCAATTCCCAAGCCATTCTGCTCTTCCGGCCCGACCGACTACCTCTATGTCACCGGCCCGGTGCATCTGGTGCAAACCGCGCGTTTGACCCGCTCCGGCCTCTATGAAGTGAGTTTCTCCGCCTCGGGCGAGTTGTCGGCAACGCCGATCGATCCGATGACCGGCCAGCCGACTGGCGAAACACTGAAGGCGTCGGTGCGAGAGCGACATGACGGGATGCTGGCTAACCGTAGCTTCTCGGCATCAAGTTCCAAGTACCAGAAGCTTGGCAAACCGGGGCAAACCGGAAGTGGCCGGAACTTCACATGTCTTATGGTTAACTCAAGTGGTGTCAATGGATATACAAATTCGGTTTGGTGCTATTCGAAAGATTAGAATGACTTGTGCACGCGCCTTGGGATCGTGACCTGAGGCGTTTGGGAAAAATGGGAGGCAAACATGAAGCCGTAGCCACAAAGGCGCGGCTTCACTGTTTGTGGGAAATGTGAATTCGCACGGCTGTGGAGACCGTAAGTTACTGAGCTTCACTTTTCGCTATACTTGACAAACACCGAGAAGTAGCTGATATTTGCCTCCGTGAAACACGTTACCTGGCCGCGAGGCTGCCGATGCCGCATCGAAAGAATTTCGCCTTCCTTTTCCCCAACAAAGCCAACTGCGAAATACTGTCTGATTGACAGCAGGTCGAATCAAAAGCATTGACTTCGAATTAAGAAACTGGCCAGAGGATAAAGCGAGACTCATGCAAATCGGAAAAATCATCATCCACGAAGTTGGTCCTCGTGATGGCCTGCAGGTCGAAAAGACGGCAGTGCCCTTGGAGGAGAAAATCCTTTGGATCGATCAACTGCTGGAGAGCGGCATCGACATCATCCAGCTTGGTTCTTTCGTAAATCCCGAAAAAGTGCCACAGATGGCCGATACTGACAAGCTCTTCGCCCATTATACGGCTCCCGGCAAAAGGCAAAATCGCGTTATCCTTTCGGGCCTCGTACTGAACGAGAAGGGACTCGATCGCGGGATGGACTGCGGCGTCGAGATGTTCTGCATGGGTGTTTCGGCGAGCGAGACTCACAGCGTGAAGAACACCGGCATGAGCACATCAGAAGCGTTAGGCCGAATTGTGCCGATGGCGAGGAAGGCACTGGGCACAGGCAAACGGGTGCAGGTGTCGGTTCAGTCGGCGTTTGGCTGTGGCTTTGAAGGACCGATAGCAGCGGACAAAGTGCTGGGTATTGTGAAAGAGTATCTCGCAGCGGGCGTTAAGAACATCAGTCTTGCCGACACGGCCGGACATGCCCAACCGATGCAAGTGGAAGAATTGTTTGGCGCTGTCCGTGATTTGGATCCGTCAGTGGAGATGGCCTGTCACTTTCACAATACATACGGTCTGGGATTGGCCAATTGCTATGCGGCGTTGAAGACGGGCGTCATCTACTTCGAGTCAGCATTCGGAGGCCTGGGTGGTTGTCCCTTCACCAAGATGCCTTCCGGCAACGTTTCCACCGAGGATCTCGTGCATTCGCTGCAACGCATGGGATATCGCCGCGACATCCAGCTTAACAGTCTGTTGGACGTTGCGCGCAAGGTGGGCGCGTTTTTTGGCCGCGACTTGCCGGGATTGGTTATGAAGGCGGGTTCGATTGTTGATTTCAAGAAAGGATGAGTGTAAGGACATAGTATGAAACTGTTAGAGAGCATTCGCATAGTCGACATGACCAATGTCCTCTCCGGACCTTTCGCGACTCTGCATCTGGCGTTGTTGGGAGCAGAGGTGATCAAGGTCGAAGTGCCTGATGGCGGCGATCTGGCGCGGAAACTGGGCAACGTCCCGAAGCTCAACAAGGAATTGATGGGGACGAGTTTCCTCGCACAAAACGCCAACAAGAAATCGATGACGTTGAACCTGAAAGTCGCAGAAGCCAAAGAAGTATTTCGCAAGCTGCTCAAGACCGCCGATGTCGTGGTGGAGAATTTCCGCCCCGGTGTCATGACTCGGCTCGGGTTTGGATATGAGGACATCTCCAAGATCAATCCGCGCATCGTCTATTGTGCGATTTCCGGATTCGGTCAGACCGGTCCCGACGCGCACAAGCCGGCCTATGATCAAATCATCCAAGGGTTGTCGGGCGCGATGGATGTCAACGGCGATGAGCGGTTGCATCCGCTACGCGCCGGATTCCCGGTTTGCGACACGGTTGGTGGACTGAATGCGGTATTTGCCATTATGGCAGCCCTTTACTATCGCGAGAAAACCGGCGAAGGGCAATTCATCGACATTGCCCTGCTTGACTCGATCATGCCGTTGATGGGATGGGTGGCAGCCAATCTGCTGATCGGTGGCAAGGACCCGGTTCCGATGGGCAACGACAACTTCACTGCGGCTCCATCCGGAGCATTTCGCACGAAAGATGGATATATCAATATCGCGGCCAACCAGCAGAAGCAGTGGGAAGACCTTGCCGATGCCGTCGGTTTGCCGGAACTCAAGGCTGATCCTCGCTTTCAGGAGCGTGACACGCGTAAGGCCAATCGCAAGCTACTGACGCCGATACTGGAGGAGAAACTGACGCAGAACACGACCGAGTATTGGGTCGATCTGCTGAACGGAAAAGGAATCCCGTCGGGAGATATCGTCGGACTGGGCAAAGCACTGACGAGCGAGCAGATCAAGCACCGGCAGACGATCGCAGAGATCGAGGAGCCTCAGATCGGCAATATCAAGATTTTCAATCTCTCGGCCAAATTCTCCAAGACCCCCGCGAGTATTGACGCACCTCCACCGCGTTTGTCGGCTCATACGGAGGAGATTTTGAATCAGCTTGGCTATACCAAGGAAGAACAAAAGACACTGAAGGAGAAAATGGCGATCTAGTGCTTCCTTGTGCAAATTCATTTCATGACGCGGCGCGTAGGGGCGCGGTTTCCGCGCCCTCGGGCGCAGCATGCTGCTGCCCCTACAATCCAAATGCCTTTTTCGCGAGCAAGTACTATGCGAGTTCGGACAAGAGAATATCACGCAAGGAGATAATACAATGGGAATGACCTACGTTCAGAAAGTGATAGCCAGAGCTTGCGGCAAACCATCGGTCGCGGTTGGCGATGTGGTGGAGCCGGAAGTCCATCTGGCAATGTCACACGAAAATGGCGCTCTGGTACTGAACCAATTTGATGAGATATACAAGGGCACGGGAATAGAGGCGAAGGTCTGGAATCCCGATCGGATCGCCATTATTCTTGACCACCGTGTTCCCGCCGAGAGCTCGAAGACGGCAACGAATCAGAAGAAGCTCCGGAATTTGGTCGCCAAGCAGAAGATCGGTAAGTTCCATGACATCCGCGGCGACGAAGGGGGTATTTGCCACCAGATCCTGCCTGAGTATGGCTATGTTCGCCCGGGCTATGTTGTGGTCGGCACCGATAGCCATACGACCAGCCATGGCGCATTGGGCGCGTTTGCATTCGGCATTGGAGCCACGGAAATGGCTTCAGTTTGGACGCTGGGACGGATACTCAATGTTGAAGTGCCCGGCACAATTAAGGTTGTTGTCAACGGCAAGTTCCCAGCCCATGTGGGACCGAAGGATTTGATCCTGCATCTGATTGGCAAGCTCACCGCAGAGGGGGCCAATTTCCGAGTATTGGAATTACACGGTGACACGATCAGAACGATGTCCACTTCAGGACGTCTGGTGATTTGCAATATGTCGGTGGAAGCCGGCGCAACTTCGGGTATTGTGCCGGCAGATGAAGAGACGCTTCGTTATCTCAAGACGGAAGCCGGAGTCACCGAGAGGATCGAAATCTTTGGCGCAGACCCGGACGCTGTCTACGAGCAGACAATCGAGATTGATGTGTCCAAACTTGTGCCGCAGATTGCGTGCCCTCACGCCGTTGACAATGTCAAGACGGTGGACCAAGTAGCGGGGACCAAGGTCGATCAGGTTGTAATCGGCTCCTGCACCAACGGCCGTCTGGATGATCTCGAGATTGCCGCGCGGACGCTTAAGGGGAAAAAAGTTGCGCGTGGAACGAGGATGTTAGTTTTTCCGGCATCATGGCGCATTTATCGCGAGGCACTCAAGCGCGGTTACCTATCCGATCTGGCGGAGGCGGGCGCCGTCGTTTGCAACCCGGGCTGCGGTCCCTGTCTGGGAGTGCATCAGGGTGCGCTGGGCGATCAGGAAGTGGCTCTGGCGACCACCAACCGTAACTTCAAGGGTAGAATGGGGAATCCGAATGCGGAAGTCTATCTCTGTTCACCCGATGTAGCGGCAGCCAGCGCGATAGTCGGTGTTATTGCTGATCCAAGAAACGGAGGTCGTTAAGATGGGAAAAGTCGTTCTCAAAGTTGGTGATGATGTCTCTACCGATATCATTTATCCGGGTAGATTTATGGCGACCGTCCTTCCAACGGAAACGCCGCAGTATGCTTTCGCTGACAATTCTGATTTCAACAAGAAGCTGAAGGCGAACGAAGTGCCAAAAGGTAGCTTCATTATCGCGGGGCAGAACTTCGGCTGCGGATCGTCCCGGGAGCAGGCGGCATCGTGTTTGCACGGTTGGGGACTTGTGGTCGTGGCAAAGCACTTTGGCAGAATCTTCCTTCAGAATTCCATCAACCTCGGTCTGCCGATGCTTATCTGCCCTACAATCGAGGCGGATGAGGGTGACGAGTTGGAGATCAAAGGCGAAACGATACGCAACGTTACCAAGGGCAAGGAGTTTGCGATCCAGCCGCTCCCCAAGGCGCGTCAGGCGATTATTGACGCCGGCGGTTTGATTCCGTATACCCGAACGCTGCTGCTCAAACAGACAGGAAAATAGTCTCGAGGAATGGGGGTCTGCCGACGCAGGCCCATGTTGAATATTGCCTGCTTAGGGAATCATTTTCGATTTCGCTTGACAAGACAGAGTGGCAGGTATATATAGCGGTGATCGCGGGGTGGAGCAGTCCGGTAGCTCGTCGGGCTCATAACCCGAAGGTCGCAGGTTCAAATCCTGCCCCCGCTATTTTGTAAGACATTGACTCCTGGATAGTTACTATTCAGAATGATCTCTCCATGATTCAACGTTTGCTAACGTTTTGCTAACAGAGTTCCTGGCGTCAACTCATAATAACTGGTTTGTGTGCACAACGCCCGATTGTCCCACAACGACTTAATCGTTTGGACAGGGTGTTCGAACCGCCAACGAGCACCATTGTCGAGGTCGGAACCCGAAGGTCAGAGATAGGTAGATCAGACTAAACGGGAACTCTACTGGTCGACGCAAGCTCGAAACGTAAGTAACTTGGCTGGAACGTAAAGCGCCAAGAGGCGACCGATTACCACGACTTATTCTTTGCCTTGCGCTCGAACCTCTCCACCCGAGATTGGTTTAGCATGTGCTAATACTCTTATCGAAAGAGTGACGTGTTCAATCCCTGGAAAAAAACAAGACCAGAAGGCCAACGCTGAGTATAAAGAACTATTGAAAATGGCGTGCCTCCCGGACGGGATTAGCAAGTCTGGCATCTCAGTGGGATCGATTTGTCACTACATGGAAGTCGGATTTCTAATGGATCATTTCGACAAAGTGCCAAGTATTGCGCCGATTATGCTTACAATACCCATGATTATTGGTGCCCACCACCAAGCGGGCCTCACGTCTTGAGATTCCGTACTCAACCTAAAACCTCCGTAGAAAGCAAGGTATTATTGATATCGGCAGGAGTGCAGCGCAGTTTAACAGCTCGATCGAAAGGAGCCTTGAAATGCACCTTGGAGCAACGTCAATCAGTGCCCCTCTCGAGCTGGCTGGCTTGGAGAATGCAATTGTTTTTCAGACAATGGCTTAGGCCCTAAAGGCCACCATTTAGACTCGTAGCAGAGCCAGAAACGCCATCCAGTGCTCTAGTCGTTCAGAGTGGACCATCTTCGCTCGCTATCTGGGCAAATCACCAGCAAGCGTAAGAAATAGAGCAAACCGCCGAAATATCTCTTGACGCTGGCAGGATATGAGCTTTAAGTTACAAGAAAGAAGGAAGTGTGCGTGCAGGAACAGGCTCTCCATATCGTTCTGACTATATTCGCGCTTCTCTTTCCTCTTCTGCTGGCTCCTGTGTATAGCCGCTTTAGTCAACTTCGTCGTGAATATTTAACGACTGGCGAAACCCCCTCCTTTTGGCCAGCTACGGCACAAGCTTTTCATGAGTTCAACGCTCTTGTGTTTGTCGTGCCTGTACTGATTGCTATGGCGTTCCTTTTACAGCGACCACTTCCCTCACTGTCTGATTGGTCGTTACCCCTGATTGGATTGAGCCTTTTGCAGTACCTCACAGTTGCTGTTCTTGCAGAATACTATAAGCTCTACGATCAATCCAAGAGGAAGTTCAGCACCGGACTAGTCATGGTTCCAATTATGCTAGTTTGTAGCTTTGTTCTTATCATTCTTGTACCGATGGTGTCTGCCCTGTGCGCATTCACTCCAGACGCTGGGACGGCTAATGTGTTTGGTTGGTTGGTGTTGACGCCCTTGGCGGCGTATATCTTACTAGGCGTCTCTTGCGTTGCCATTCCTATGGAAAGAGATGCACGGTTCATCAAGAAGTGCATGGCGGCTTCTCCGCTACTAGGGGAGATTCTCGCATACGTAGATGATATGGTCCATAACTCATCGACGAACTCAGAAAGGCTTAAGGCAATCGCTGGGCATCTGAGTGGTCGGTTTCATGCTGCTCTTCCTCGTAATGAAGGAGAGAAAGTCCGCCTACTCGAATTCGTAATCTACACTTCAATGAACCGCGAAGTGTTGGCCGAAACTGTGACTCTAGAGATATGTCGTCGTGCAGCAGTCTACAGGCTGCGCCTCATTGCTCGAATACAGACAGGGTCTGTGCTTGAAGAATTCGATGTTGACATAGGAGGGATTAGACGGAGGAGATTGGCATGTGTTGTTTCACCCTGCGATCCCAAGTACACGGGTCCACCTGCACTTCGTTGCCTTGATGTTGGCGAGCTCAAAGACATTCGATTCTCAGGTCAGAAGTCCTGTATCACCTTTGGCTTAGGATCCAAGCTGGCTCAGCAGTTCTGGGATGATGCTGTCGCAGCAGAGGCGGATTATGCGAGTAGATCGCGAAGGAAGTCTTCATGAGCAATAGTAGAAGCACAGAACTCGCAGCCGCGGTTCTTCGCGCATTTCAGAGGGTACGTGACGTCGTTGTGAAAATCGAGGAAGGAGGGCAAGGGGTTTCTGAACTACCATCGTACCAACAGTGTATAGAGAAAGCGGTCATTTTGAGTCCGGATCTCATGAGTAAGCTCTTCCGATTGCTACTCGACCTGTCTGACGCATTTCAACATATATACTTGGATTCCATGTATCGATCCAACTTACGTTTCAATTCGTCTCTCGATCTCTCGGAAATTTACTCCTATAGCAATCCGTCTCCTTCGCGCAATTGGTCCGCGATTGTCCGCTTCTCCATCAAGAATCATGACAAGAAGAAAACAGAATACAATGTCTTACCAACTACCGTTCTGGAACTGCTCTTTTTCCTGAGACGATTCTATCGGTCATGTCGATACTATGGCGACTACTCTCTTCTCGATAAACTACTTTCTGATCCGAGGGTTCAAAACACGGACGGCTTGGAGGAGCAAGATGAACTGTCTGTCCCGATGATCTGGGAATTCAGCGATGCTCTGCCTCTAAGTTCTTTCCTTTCGATAATTCAAGCATCTTCTTCTGAAGAAAGTCCGAGGAATCCGGCAAAAGCATTCCTAGACTTAACAACCGAAGGAAACATACATCCTATCGACGCACAAGTCAAGGAGGTACTTGGTCGTGGGTCGGAAGGGATGGCTCGCTACAACGATCAATACCTGCGAGTCTTCGGGCACCTGGAATCTCGCCGCGCCTATAAGCGCATCAACAACTCTATCGACGCTCGCAGCTATCAGCTGTCTCTTGCGCTAAACGACCTAGCTGACATCAGGAATCGGTATACTTACATGCCGTTTCTCAGCAGTGGAATGCCTCTCAGCGAATTCGTCAATGTCGGCTGGGAAAAGGATCCTCTAGTGATCAACCCCGAAGTGAAGAAGGATGAGACTTTGGACCGCGAGGACTTGAGAGCAATGCGAGTATTCACGACCGCCCGCAGCCCACACTACCACTATCTGATCACCCTCTTACGCCTGCGATATCCCGAGAGTGATGAGGCAGTTGCCGCCAGCGCCCGCGACAACTTGACCAAAGTCAAAGCTGCTATCGATGACTGGTCCAAGACAATACATCGGCTGGATTACAGGAGAACGAAACCAGGTCCGCTGAGCGCATTGCGAAAAGCCATTTTGGGCATTGACAAAGGTACAATATCTGACGATGTACTGGAGCTCTTAGCCGTAGATAAGTCAGCGAGGTCCCGCGCCCAAGATCAGGAGTTTCGCGAAAGGCTCTTAAAAGACCCACAGTGGATAAGAGGGCACTTCCCAGATCGCGACACTTATGATCGTATCATACACAATAACTTCGACGAAATCCGCAACCACGTGCTAGTGACAGTAGACCAGCTTGGAGATGTTCTTCAAATCCTGCTAGATGCGGAAAAGCAATTGGGAGGCGGGATTTTTCCTGAGCTTCAGGAGTTGGTACTTTGGGCTGGCAAGTTGATAGAAGGCAAGGAGGAGTAAACCGCGTCTTTGGCGCCGATTCCTTCAAGAGAGGCGACGCAGCGTACTATGAATCAATCACGATGCTCTGTAAACACCGACTCAAATAAGGTGGGAAGTTAGTCGGAATATTGTGAGAGTAACAGCACATAAATCGCATAATTCGCATCAGCGGTGAAGCATAAGCGCTAGAGGTGAGAGGGAATATCCGGTTGTCCGGTTTAATACAGGGGCGAGCGAGGCTTGACCAGCTTGATAGGCCTCAGCTGAGGCCCAGGGGTTTCAACTGGTTTTGGTAAGTTATCGATTTCTCTGAATCTCAAGTGTGATTGTTATTGAGTGTGACGCACGGACTATTGTCGTACGCTTGTGAGGGCCATTTCGCGGGGTCCTTTGGTCAACGGGCTTATCAAAACTATATTGTGGGTCCACGTTCGACATACACCCCCTGCTAACATCTTGCTAACAAACCCAGCCAAAACACGTGGTAATAAGGGACAATACCGGACAAGTGGAACTCGGGTAAGTTCTTGCTGTTGTTGCAGTTTGTCGTCCGGTGTTGTCTGTCGGTTGGGCGTCAGAATAGGCTCATAACCCGAAGGTCGGTGGTTCAAAGCCACCCCCCGCTATTTGAAAATGATTCTCCGCCAATATCTTGCAACATCAAATATTGGCAAGCACAGTCTACGATAAACGTCCTTTCTAACACCCTTCTAATAGAAATTCGAGAGCAATGACTTCGCCCAGTGTCTACGCGGCTCCAGCATTGATGCTGCACAACAACTTAGCTGACGAGAAATCTTATGAGTCGGCGACTTTCCAGCTTTTCTGGGGTCAAAACCCGAAGGTCAAGGTTTGAGAAGCAATCCCAAACAACAAATACTACTGGACAACATGAGACTGTAAGGGACAGGACCCGATTGCAGTGACAAGGAAGATTAGTAGGGATAGGTCTGAATCGCAAACGCAGAGGCAAATCACTTTCCCTCAATGAAACTAGATCAACTCTGGCCATGATACTGATCTGATCGGCTTTGTCTAGCCCCGGGTGGAAAGCGCAATAGGGTCCTTCGCTTCCACCGAGTTCTACTTTTCCGATTCTTTCACTTCCTTGAGTAGATCCTTCCCACCCAAGATGACGAGCACGACGCAGACTACGGCGACTGAAATGATGACCGTGGCGAAGCCGATGATCACAATCTGTCGCGCGATATCAAGTTCGAGTAACGCCATGGACGAGAAAACGACAATAATCACACCCTTGGCGAGGCGAGCAATGAGTGAACTCTTTGGTATCTTTTCCTGTTGAAGCGCGTTGTCTAGAGCCTTTGATGCGGCAGAAGCAACAAACCAACCGACGCCGAATATGACTAGTGTGGTGTCACAGAAAAAACCTTACAGGTGTGAGGAATCTTCAAGAATTGTCATTCCCGCGAAAGCGGGAATCCAGTATTGTAATTAGCCTGGATCCCTGCTTTCGCAGGGATGACGGATTAGGGGACTACTGCCGTAAAGAAGCGTTAGGGACACCACACTAGCGCCAATATGACTTTGGGAATGAAGTAGATTCCCTTTTCAAGCAATGCTGAGAGAACCGGCAGCTTCATCGCATCTAGTGTCCCGTCCCGCATGTTCTTTGAATAAGCCTGTGACCCGCCCTGGCATCCTCGCTAAGACGGGAAATCAGTGTAACTCTCTTCTGGATTCCCGCTTGCGCGGGAATGACCGCCGCTTAAGGTCTCCGACACACGGAACTGTTCACCCGGATATATCCAACATATTTCCGGGACAGGATACTAGTGCTGCATTGAGAAAGACCAAGAACACAATTACCACGCTTACGTTTCCCAGAAAGTTATACAAACCATAGGGCACATCTGCTTTGGCAAAGACCTCTCCTCTTCGGAAACCGGTCAAGAAACGATCGAGTCTCAAAATCGCAGCGAGCTGAATTACAGCACGTTTCACCATCCATCCAAGTATCAAGCCTGCGATCAATGGAACTACGCCGGCCAGCAGATACGGGAGATAGTCAACAATCCCTTCCCCAAGCTGCAAAAAAGGATCCCGCAGTTTATCGGACATCATGACCTCCTACTTTCCTATCCAATCTAAAGAGTGACAGCCAGGCGGATTCTCTTTCTTCGAATTCCCTGACCCATACGACCGGGTACTCTACTCTCTCTTTGATCTCTCTCGAGATTGATTTCCTAAACATCAGCTCTAGAAAATCACCCGTTCTTCCCGCCATCAATAAAAGATCAACATCCCCGGCCTGAGCAACTATGCCGTTCGCGATGCTCTTGTCTGCGATGACCCGTAGATCCGCATTCGATCCCTGGCTGCCGAACAACTCTTCCGTCTTGTGCAGCCGCTCTTCCCTTTCAGACTGTGGCGACTCAGGATGGGCGATTGCCACCACCCTGAGTCGTGCCGAGCAGAATTCTGCCAGAGCCGGCGCTAATTCGAATGCTAGCCGCGCATGGGCATCGTCTCCAAATGGCACCAAGATGGTGTGAATTCCCCCTCGGTTGAATTCTCTGTGTACGACGGCAACTTCCGCAGTGGACTTCTGAAAGACAGTGTCCAATAGCGACGAAAAGACTCGTTCTAAGAATGCCTGGTGTCTCTGACGTGCAACCACGATGAAGTTGCAGTCTTCTTCCAATGCGATATCAACAATGCCCCGGGAGATTCTGTGCGAAACTTCGATAAGCGAACGTGCCGGCACACCGTCAGCTTCGGCAATTGATGTGGCTTCCTCGAGCATCGGTTTCACCCGTGATGTCTCGGTCAGTCCGACCTCGAGAGACTTCCCCTCGTGGACCTCGATCACGTGTAGGAAAAGAACGTCGGCCGTATGCTTTTTCGCAATCGCCACCCCTACTGCTGTGAGTGCGGAAAGTGACTTGGGATTGGAGAGACAGACCAAAACCCGGTACTGTTTGCGCTCGATTCGGCCCAGTTGCCTGACTTTGCCTACATGCTCAACCTCCCAGCGCGAGGCGTAACCTCTGAAAACCGCGAGACCCACGGCGATCCAGACAACGGTCACAATCCAGGCCACCAGACTGTAGTTGAGCATATAGACGGCCAGGAAAAGCAGCATCAGAATCGCAAGAATTGAGAGCCAGGGAAACAGAGGAGTGACAAATCCGCGGTCGAGATCCGGCCTCAGCTTTCGCAAGCGGATCATGGCGAGATTGACCTGCAGGAACAGCAAAAGAAACATGATGTCGGCAGCACTGGCAACATCTTCAATCGACAGAGACACCGCCATCAGTATGACGATGAATAGAGATATCAGAATCGCCCAGTGGGGTGTGAAGTTCTTCTTGCTAACCTTACTCAGGACTGTCGGAAGGTTGCGGTCGCGTCCCATGGCAAACTCGACCCGTGAGTATGAATGACAAGATGAGAGCGGGACCGGCCACGCCGGCAGCTATTCCAATGAGCACGAATATCCCTGCTCCTATCATCGCACCGACGCCAATCATTGTGGAGTCGAGGAGGCTCATTTCGCGGCTTAGCCGGACTTCGGTATCAAACTTGCTCAATGGTCACCCTCCGAGAGTGTACTGCCTAGGAAAGGTGAATCGAAAGGGAGTGATGCTGACATCGTAAATTCTCACTCAGCAAAAATGTCCAGATCAAATTTAATTGGCTTTCTTTGATCACGCAAATTGACTTTTGTAGTCGTTGAGTCAAAAAGGCTTGCGAAAATCGTTTCGAGACTGCAATGTAAGAACTGGAATTGGCCTCTTGCATTTGAGGATGAAGCCATGAGAAGAAGCGAGTTTGTCTGATGCACGGTGATCCTCTTCCTCCAGTCCTACTACTGTTAATGATAATCCTCGCCGCCGCGAAAATCTGCGGGGAGATCAGTGAGCGCCTCGGTCAGCCATCGGTCTTGGGTGAACTTGTCGCCGGAATCTTGCTTGGGAATATCGTCCTCTTAAATCCAGATTGGACTCTGTTTGAGTCGTTGCGAATGTCAGCTCTTAGCCAGGAACCGGCGGTCATCATCGACGCTCTTGCCCGTCTGGGTGTAATTCTTCTTCTGTTTGAAGTTGGATTGGAATCGACTGTGGCGGAGATGAAAAACGTGGGCAAGACGTCATTTCTCGTTGCTGCTGCTGGTGTCGTCGCCCCCTTCGTTCTCGGTTTTGGTGCAAGTTGGGTCTTCATCTCAAAGATCCCTGCGGACATCGCGGCATTGGTCCCAGCTGACTTTGGTGTCAACAATATTCACATCTTCGTTGGCGCGACCCTGTGTGCCACGAGTGTGGGGATCACCGCACGAGTCTTCAAAGACCTTGGCAAACTTCAGATCAGAGAAGCCAAAATAATTCTCGGTGCAGCGGTCATCGATGACGTCCTTGGTCTGATCATTCTGGCTGTAGTATCTGCGATCGTCACATCTTCGATGACGGGTACTCCGCTCAGCGCATTCGGACTGGCGAGAATCGCCGTGGTCTCAGTTGGTTTCCTGGCCCTGTCGATTTTCGTGGGCACAAAGCTAATACCTCGAATCATGACTTTGTTGGCGAGGCTCCGTACAGAAGGAATAATGGTGGTTTCGGCCTTATTGTTCTGCTTTCTTCTTTCGTGGCTGGCTGATGAAGTCGGACTGGCAGCAATCGTGGGTGCATTTGCAGCGGGACTGATTCTTGAGGAAGTACACTTCCGCGATTTTCGTGATCGAGTGACGATGCACGAACTCATCCGACCGATAACAACTCTCTTCGTGCCAATCTTTTTTGTTTTGATGGGTATCAGAGTTCGACTCGAGATGTTCGCCTCGCTACATGTGCTTGGACTGGCGGCAGCGCTGACAATCGCGGCTATCATCGGAAAGCAGATCTGCGGACTTGTCGTTCGAAAAAAGGGTCTGGACAGAATCAGTATCGGTGTTGGCATGATACCGCGAGGAGAGGTGGGACTCATTTTTGCCGGCATCGGCAAGAGTCTAAATGTAGTCGATGACGCTCTCTTTTCGGCAATTGTGATTATGGTCACGCTTACGACGTTCGCCGCCCCTCCGGTCTTGAGATGGTCGCTCGGTCGCTGGGAAAGAAAGCAGAAGACGTCCGAAGAGTCGCCGGCATAAATCCTTTTTAAAGATTCTCGGAATTTTCGACGATATCATCCCTTCGTTGACTTTGCTGCCGACTTGTCAGGCATTCTTGGTCGGGCTCTGTCGATTACGCCAATCAGTAAGTTATTGCTGGACATATTGATAGCCAGATCAGTTGCCCTGGAGGCTAGATTTTTTCAAAAGGCCCTTGACAAATTGCTTTCTATACCGATAATTAGTATAGAAATGATTTGATGGCGCATGATGTGACCAAAGTTAATCACCACTTTCAATAATATTGGTTGCCAGAGAGAGGAATCGAGGAAATGAGTGACGACCAGACATCAAGACAAGAAACCACGACAATCGACACCGGTAAGAAGCTCCGCCACGAAACGATCACGTCCGTTGATGTCGGCATTAGCTCAACTGCGGCAGGAGACTTCGTGTCAGATGATCCGCAGCCACCTTATGAGATTTATGTGTTGAAGTCGCTGCGTCGAATCATCAGAGCTCTTGATCTCTACTCGCGTAAATTGAAAAGCGTTTATGGCCTGACGGTCCCGCAACTACTTTGCCTATCCGCGATCTCAAGAGATGGACCGATGTCTTCCATAGAGCTCTCGCAGCAGGTGCAGCTGAGTCCAAGCACCATTGTAGGCATTCTGGATCGACTGCAGAAAATGGGACTAATCAAGAGAGAGAGGAGCATCACTGACCGCAGACTAGTCATGCTGAGTACCTCTGATCATGGGAAAGAGGTGATTACCGGCGCACCATCGCCACTACAGGACAGTCTGACTAGTGCTCTAAAGAACCTTCCCGATTCGGAGCAGGAAACCATCGCTCGATCGCTTGCCAGAGTAGTAGACCTTATGCAGGCGCAGGACATCACTGTAGCGCCGATTCTCGCTCTCGAAAAAATCCACTACTCCTTGAATGGGTCGAATGGCAAGAGGCACAAACTGTAGACAATTAGATCGGAGGTAGGCGAATGTTAAGGGGAGTCAAGTCAATTCTTGGATACAAAGTGAAGGTGAACGATGGGCAATGTGGCCTGGTTCATGACTTTCCTTTCGATGATGAATCTTGGCAGATAAGTCACCTCGTAGTCGGTATAGGAGTTCCATAGGAGACGCTCAGATTGCTCCTGCTCTCGGCGGTAACTCCAGTAGCCTTTATTCCGGAAGATCAGGCGCTCGTGCTCAGGACCAGTTCCGCTGCCGTACTGTCATCACCACCAATCGACGCAGAGCCTCCTGTAAGCCGGCAGCGAAAGCGGAAACTCGCGGCACTCAGAATAGTCGTCCCGCTTCTGCCGGACGAATTTGCAGGAATTCCTGTCCCGGCGCCATTTACTCCTGCTCTTTCGTATCGGAAGGCTTCGAATCTCGCGACGCAAGTCTCTGCCGAGGAAGAAGCCAGATCCAAAGGGAATCCTCACCTTCGCAGCGCAAGAGAAGTCATTGGTTACCGGATACAGGCACTGAACGGGCGTGCCGAAGCGATAGGGGATTTCGTTTTCGATGATTATGATTTTTCGGCGCAGCATCTGGTCGTATTGACAAGCAAACTCCTTTTGAGAAAACGAGTTCCCTTGAATCCAACTGAGATCATAGGGATAGGTTGGGATCTGGCGAGAGTCAACGTCTCAATCGACAAGAGAACTTTGCGAGCGCGTCGTTCTGTTTAGACGATGCGCATGAAATATATGATCGCGCTGAGGCGCAGCGATGCGGAGTCGAAATGTTGTATTTCCGTCGACTGAGCGCCCTGTATGAGTGGCAGGCGGCCGTTCTAGTGTCCCGTCCCGCATGTTCTTTGAATAAGCCTGTGACCCGCCCTGGCATCCTCGCTAAGACGGGAAACCAGTGTAACTCTCTTCTGGATTCCCGCTTGCGCGGGAATGACCGCCGCTTAAGGTCTCCGACACACGGAGCTGTTCACCCGGATATATCCAACATATTTCCGGGACAGGATACTAGTGCCCATGCAACCATTATTTCCCAACGATTTTCAGTCCGCGGCGTCGGAAATCCCTTCCCGACGCAAGCTACGATCTGTTTCTCGTCCGGGCGACAATCCTGTCTGCGCGAGAGCATCATTATCATTTAATAGTTGTGGTAGCAGTAGTCATCTTTACGAAGCCTTGGCTATCTACGCTGTTGCGACTAGTACTTGCTTGCAGAAAAAGCATTTACATTGTGGGGGCACACTGCGTGTGCCCGCGGGCACGTGCAACGTGCCCCTACGAGTCTTAACAATAGAAGGAATTTTCGCAAGCAAGTACTATCCTGATGACCGGCTTCGTGTTTCGAACGCCCCAGCCCGACTATGAGCATGATAGGCTGAAAGATGCACTGTCCCGAAATGAATCCGTGTGAGAAAGAACCTACCTAAAGTACTCCTCATTCCCGCAGCTGTTCTACCAGTTTGCGATTGTAGAACTCCGGCAGAACATGCCGGCGAAGCAACCCAACAATCTTGCGACTCCCTTGCTGAAGCACTGGCAACACTTGCGCACCCGCCAAGTTGAATTTGCCCAGGGCTTCTTCGAGATTGTCCGTATCAGACACGAACGAAGTTTCACCTCTGATCACATCTTCAGCCACGATGACTTTGCCAAGGTCTCGATACGCGAGGATTGACCTGAGATCACTCAGGGAAGCTATGCCCTCCAATTGGCCCTCGTTATCAACAACAATGATCTCCGACTGATCAGATTGCTCCAGAATCGTGAGGAGTTCATCAACTGATGGGCCGGACGGCACCGCTATGAAGGTTGTGTTCATAACCTCTGAAACCTGAATAGATTTCGGGATGTTGGCATCACGACCAGCGCGCAGATCTATTCCCCGCCTAATCAACTTCACTGTATAGATGGACTGCGGGAAGACACTCCGGGCAACCAGCGAGGATACGGCCACTGTGACCATTAACGGCAGAATGATATGATAATCATTGGTCATTTCGAAAATGATCATCAGGGCGGTTATCGGGGCGTGAGTTGTCCCCGCAACAAGTCCGGCCATGCCTACAAGCGCGTATGCTCCCGGATCAGCCGTGACTCCCGGAAACAAGGATTGAGCCGCAAATCCAAACGCACCGCCGGACATTGCTCCTATGAAAAGCGAGGGGGCGAATATTCCCCCAGAGTTGCCTGAGCCCAAAGTCAGCGATGTCGCCAGAATCTTCAGGAAAATGAGCGGAATCAGTAGTGCAAGTGCCATGTTGTTGTGCAGTGTCAATCTGATGGTCTCGTAACCATCGGCGAGAACCTGCGGATAGAGAAATGCGACTATGCCTAGGAGCAGTCCACTCAACGCCGGCTTCACGATTGGCGCCATCCGGAGTCTTTCAAAAACATCTTCAAAGATATCGAGCGTCCTTGTAAAAAGGACCGCAACTCCTCCCAGAGCTGCCCCCATCGCAACATACATCGGGATTTCCCGGGCGGATACCAGTTCATATGCCGGAACTTCAAATGCAGGACGGTTGCCCAGGATACTGCGAGTCAGCACTAAAGCCAGAACTGAGGAAATGAGCACGGGTGAGAATGTGCTTATGGCGAAGTCTCCGAGTATGATCTCCAGCGAGAATAGCACACCGGCAATGGAGGCGTTAAAGACAGCGGAGATTCCGGCCGCAGTTCCACATCCGACAAGCACCTTCACCCTTTCGCTCGAAAGGCCAAAGAACTGAGCCATCGTCGAACCCAGAGCTGATCCAATATGGACGATTGGGCCTTCAGTCATAATGCGGCGAGATTACCAGAGTACGCGCTTGTCCCTGAAACACCGCGCTTATCGAATCCGCAGCTCCCAATACCGCAAGCTCATCCTTGTAGAAGCTGGAAAGAAGCCATTCTACCGGCGGGACAGACTCACTTTCCTCGAGTCTCGCAAAAGCTCCCAAGCACTCGGTTAGAACAATGCTTCTTCCTGTCGCAAAGAGCAGCTTGCGAATATCCCCTATCCTACCCGCGATGTGAGAGGGAAGAGCCTTTTGTACGCTCTGAAGTTGCAGTGCTTCACCGACGAGCAGCAAGTGACCGCGTCCGTCGTCAGACATTAGCCGATTCAGGACTTCAAGCTTCTCTCGAACAAATCGCTCATCGTTTCCACTGCGATAGTTTAGGTAATGAAGGCGCGTCCACTGTCGCCCGACATATGTTGGCAGAAAGGTACTCTGCTCGGCAGACTCTGTGAACACTGGTCCAAGGAACAAGTTGAAGATTGCAGCGAACTCGTTGGTCGACACAAATACGACATGGCAGTTGGAACCGTCCTTCAACGCGAAGGAGTTATAAAGATGGGGCACCGAGTCGACTATAAGCGAAGTAGGAACAGGGCTCTCGAACCGCATGGGCAGACAAAAGGATCTGTCGCCTCACCGGGCAAACACCGCAAGACCCCTGATGTCGGGTTCGTGATCCCGGCCCGCCTGCCGTAATGATGAGGCCAGAGCGTCCCTGATAAAACCACTCGTGTTGCCGTCCTGCCAAGTTCGGACAATACTTTCCGCTCTGCCAAGCAAGTAGCTGCGCGTTTCATCGTCCGGTCTGTCAAGATCGACATAGCACGACACAATCGGTTGTCTGCTTTCCTTCAGAGTAGCAAGGTACTCCAGGTGCCTTTGCCATTCCTCCGTTTATTGCCGTGTCATCGAGTGACTCTGACATCATCCTCCATTACCTGGATTCCACTTCCCTGCACAAGCTGCGGTCATCGAGCAATCGGAAAGCAGAAACCGTGCCAGGTGTCTCTCGGTTGGAACAGACGGGTTCCTGCGCCGATGTCTTGGCGAGTATGGTGTTGTTGAATAGAGGATTACGCTATCAGTCGAAGCAATATTGTGGACAACATGGCACAAGTCTCGATAAAGCTATGGCGACTGCTGGTCGTATCGATCAAGCTTGCGGTAGAGAGTATGGCGATCCAGGCCGAGAATCGGTGCGACTTCCGACCTGTTGCCATGAACGATTTCCAGAACTCTGAGGATGTAGCGTCTCTCAAGTTCTTCCATCGTTAACAACTCCCTGGGATCATCACCGGAGAGGAATAAGTACGAAGGTCGATAGTTGCGAATTCTCTCGGGAAGATCTTCGACCATGAGTAGATCGCGAGTGCCCATGGCGACTGCACGTTCAATGCAATTCTGTAACTTGCGCACATTCCCCGGCCATTCATAGGCAAGCAGCTTCTGCGCTGCGACCGAGTCCAATCCGCGAGTTCCCCTGGTCACCCTACGTGCAGCGTCAAGAATGAAACGCTGTGAGAGAAACAATACGTCGAATCCACGGGTCCTCAATGGCGAAACCTCAACCAGTAGGACATTGATTCGGTAGTACAGGTCTTGGCGGAATCGTTCTTCTTCAACTGCGCTCTCAAGGTCAGCATTGGTAGCTGAGATGATCCGTACGTCGAACGGAATTTCGATATTCGAGCCGATCGGTCTGACTCGCCGTTCTTGAAGCGCACGAAGCAACTTCGGTTGTAGCCCCAAGGGCATGGAGCCAATCTCGTCCAAGAACAGTGTGCCCGTCAGCCTGAACAAACAGCCCAGCGTGCTCACCTCTCGCTTCAGTGAAAGCCCCTCGAGTGTGTCCGAACAGCTCGCTCTCAAGGAGGGTCTCAGGCATGGCAGCACAGTTTATGGCTACAAACGGTCCGGTACCGCGACGACTGCGGTTGTGAAGCTCTTTGGCAACGAGTTCCTTTCCGGTCCCTGTCTCTCCGGTGATGAGCACTGATGCATCCGTATCGGCAATTCGTCCTATCAGGCTGCGCAGCTTCTTCATAACATCAGATCCACCCAACAATACTTCGTCCGAGTTGTCGATGCCTGCTGATTGCCTAAGTCGCTTTACTTCTTCCTTCAGCAAACGATGTTGCACTGCCCGACCCAAAGCCAGTGACAATTCTTCGATTCAGTACTCCCCCATTCGGCATCGCTTCAACAGCGTTGACCATCAGATTCGAGGCTACTTGACGAATGTGATCCGGATCGACAAGGGCGACAACTGGGCTTTCGACTGGTGTCAGAACCAGATTCACTTTGTGCTTGCGAGCCAAAGGGTGGAGCACGACGCCTCGAAAGATCAAGCAGTCTGCGGATACTTTCCGCCATTCGTGATGCTTCGGAGACAATGGTCAGACTGGATTTAACGCTCTCAGATCCTTCGATTTCTTTCTCGGCAATCAAGCGAGCTCGCATCTTGATCGCATTGAGAGGAGTTCCCAGTTCATGCGCCACAACTGATGTCGGTCTTCCGACCGTAGCTAAGCGATCAGCATGCCTTAGCTGCTCAAGTGCCTTCTGACGGGCCTCCGATTCGGACCTAATCTGCTCTTGGGCGGCAGCCAAACTACCTCTCATGGAATTAAGTTCGTTATCAAGGATACCCAATTCATTTCTCTGCACTACGTCGGTGCCGCCGCTCAGGTTGCCCAAAGCTACTCGCCGGGCTTTGTCCGTCAGAATTCTGACCGCTCGGGCCACATAGACAAGTCCCAGAATCATGGCAATCACGCCCGCCAAAACCCCTACCAGTGTTGTGTAAAACACAGATCGCCAAATCGTCGTCCGGACGTATTCGTCTCTCTCTTCCAGAGACTCAGCAAGCTCGATGGCGGTCCTGTCGGTCAGTCCGGATATGGCAACATAGGAGAACAACCATTCCTGCCCGTGGATATCGAAATTCGTATGATTCACTTGCTGATAATCAGTGGGAGCAGCTTGAATCAGGTCTCCTACCCGAATCGATGACCCATACTTGGTCGAGTCGGATGTCACGAGCCGGATATTGATCGCTGCACGACTCTCATTCGCCTGATTCACAAAACGATAAGCGGCCTTTTCGCCCCCCAGTTGCCAGATATCTACTACGACTGCTGCCAAATCGAGACCGATGGTCTCATGGTCGCGCTTTATATCTCGCTCAAAGAGCTCAAATTCGCGCTTCACGCGAAAATACGAAGCAGCGCCCCAAACTATGACTGATATCGAGACGAACGATAGCGCAAATCTGAGCGCGAGCTTCACTTACAACTCCCAGAACCTGGAGTTACGTGGCTCTAATTTCTTCACTGGCCAAGCTGGCACCAATATATAACTCGGGGATGTCTGGATTTCAAGTCGAATAAGGGCTGAGCTGGATGTCAATTGGATGTTGGCACAACTGCATATTGAACAAAGAGAGTATCTAAACAGACTGCGGAAGACAGTGACCGTAAAGTGCAAGAAGAGCCCGACCATCTTAGCGAAATCAGTGAATTTCCGTTCGGTAGAGGTATCAGTGAGCACCACCGACATACACCCTCTTCTAACACCTGTCTAACACAACATGCCGTAACAAGGGACAAAACGGGACAACACCGGGTAAAATGAAAAGCGCAAGTCTTTGCCGCTGTTGTCTCTTGGTGTCCAATGCTGTCCTGTGTTTGGGATGCTGAAAAAGCTCATAACCCGAAGGTCGCAGGTTCAAATCCTGCCCCCGCTATTTGAAAATGATTCTTTGCCAATATCTTACGGCATAAAATATTGCCTGACATAGGCAACGATTGACTCTCTTTCTAGCATCCTTCTAACAAAAATCACTGGGAAGTGCGTTTGTCCAGTGTTTACGCCGTTTTCGCGTCGACGCAGCACAACGATTTAGCTCCAACGAATTCCTCTTAAGCGATTAGGCTCTATACTTTTCGAGGTCAAAACCCGAAGGTCATAGTTTGAGAAGCCAGCCCGAACAGAAGGTATCAGGAAGTATCACGGTATAACACGAGACCGTAAGGGACAGACCCAACAAATCCCCTGGAAGCTCTGCCGGATGCTGACTGACAATGCTCAGACTATACACTGACTTTCAAAGCCTCTTGTCCAAATTGGTTTGACAACCTACATTGACGATCATCAGAGAGGGCAGTATTTATGAGATTTCGTTTGTCACTCATCCTTCTGTGTCTTGGTTGTCTGTTCTGCCAACAGATGTATGCTGAAGGATCTCGGTCGTTACGCGTGCTGACGATCAACGTATGGTCAGGCTCGGATTATCGGGGCGTCTGGTCCTTCGGACAATGGGAAAGTGAAACCATCAGGGAACAGAGGTATCAATCGCTCCTCTCGCAGTTGCGATTGATCAAACCGGATGTAATCTTCCTGCAGGAGGCCACTCCGGTCGGTCAATATGCTGCTCGCTTGGCCAAGGCGCTAGGCATGAAAGAGATTCATCAGGTATGCATTGCCGGAATCAAATTCGGTCCAGTGGGTATTCCAGCCGGTTTCAAGGAAGGAAACGTGATCTTGGCGGGACGTGATCTTCGTTTATTCAAAGTTGACGAATGGAAGCTTTCTGGTGGTCCGGGCATATACAGTGATGCCGTCACGGTGCATTTTGATGAAACGATCTCCTCATTGGTGGGGGGCATCATTGTAGACAGCTCAGTCGTGTACTTAGTTAACAATCACCTAAGTGCAGCCGCATGGGCAGACACCGCCATTTCCAACAGTCTTGTTGATTTGCGGAACACGGGGTACGTTTCGCCGGCGGAGTACCAAACTGTGGTGAAGCGATGGAAAGCAGGGTTGGCCAGGCGGCGGGTTGAGGTGCATCGATTGCTAGATAGACTTAATCGTCTACCGGTCAACAGCCCTGCTATCGTTGGCGGCGATTTCAATGCGCTTCCCCAGTCACCGGAGATAGGTGACCTCTGTACTCTAGGGGAGTTCCGCGACACAGGTCAGCCTGACACGTCAGCACAATCCGTAACATGGGATCCCATTCACAACACAAATACCGCTTTCTCCTATAGTCCGGCAGACGCACGCGGACACAAATTGGATTTGTGGAACCGGCTCAGTGCGCTTGGGTCAGCACAGTCCGGGCGCATCGATTACGTCTTCCTGAGCAAACATTTCTCCCAGAGTGATGTCCTGCGGACTCAGATCGTGCTGGACACTGTTGTGAACGGCCTGTATGCGTCTGACCACTACGGATTTGTGGTGGATATTGGCGTGTCAAACGCACTTAAAGGTGCCCCAAGGCGACCGGAGAGAGTCACTCCGCCTGCCCACCGTAAAGTGAATGCTCTCCCAATCGTCATGTATGATACTGACACAGGTTTCGGTTATGGGGCCAAGCTTTTTCTTCTCAGTTTTGCAAAGGCTGGTGAATCGCTGGACCTGACAGCATTCAATAGCTCCAAAGGGGAACGCTGGTATCGCGGAGTGTTTTCCTGGCCGGATCGTGACCTGAGGCAGGGTAAGCTTTACCCGCTGGCGGTAGATGTCACGGTCGACTATGACAAGTGGATCAGGAGCAGCTTCTTCGGGATTGGAAATGACTCCCGGTTCAAGGACCGCGAATTCTACACGAAGGAACAATTCGAGCTCAATATGGCTTTCGGCCGTTCTTTCACCCCGCGACTGATCGGCCAATTAGGGGTACGGTATAAGACCATCCGCATTTATCATTTCGAATCTAACAGCAGATTGCTGCAACTATCCCCTGAATGGCGCCCAGCGAGCGTTCATTTCACCTCCGCTGTGGCGAACCTTCGTCTTGACACACGGGATATCTTTTCCAACCCATCCAAGGGCTTCGTTCTGCAGGGAGAGACGGAATATGCCCCTGCCTGGCAGACTAGCGATGTCTCGTTCACGCGGGTGCTACTAGGTGTGGAGCACTATTCAGTTCTGTTCTATCCTAAGATCGTGTTGGCCATCCGCGTTCAGGCACAATATCTTGACGGAACAAATTTACCGTTACAACTACTGCTGCCCATAGGTGGCGGTTCCACGTTGCGCGGATCACCCCAGGATAGATTCCTCGACAAAACCGCTGCAGTTGGTAATGCGGAAGTGCGTTATCCAATTTACAAGCGACTTGGGGGGACAGCAGCCTTTGACGCCGGCAGAGTGTGGGGAAGTCCCAGGCAAATGAGTCTGCGGAATTGGGCCACAAACCTCACCATCGGATTGCGCTTCTACATGGATGCTTTTGTAGTGCGTCTCGATGCAGGCTTCGGCGAGGAGTCTACGGGACTCTACTTCAATTTCGGTCACGCGTTTTAGAGAGAAATGATGCATCCCAACTGGCCATTTAGCAGGTAGAAGCCTCCTATGGCCTTGACATAATATCCAATAGATTTTTCTGCGGCGCGTTAGAGGAGAGATAGAGAAAGCAACACGCGCATCGACAGTTGGTTGACAATTCCCTCGGTCGGAGGTTCGTTTCTTAGACCTCAATTCTGTAATTGATTGACAGTGAATGGCTTACAAGGCGGATAAGGGGGTTATCCCATCGTCCAGTTCTTTTATGTGATTGCATACACGGAGTAACAGAGTGTGTCAATTGTAGCTCTTGGTCACACTCAAAACAATCAAGAAGTCGCCCATTCTTGACCGCTAACTTGACTAATGGCTGCACAAAAAGCGGAGGAAATGGCAGCCTGCGTCATGATCTCTACGAAGGCTCTTCCATGCTGGATCAATAACACCCAATCCATGACCGTCAGAAACAGAATCTTGGCGGCCAGAAACACCGCCGAGACCTGATTGCCACAGATCGAACCGTATACTTAACCTCCAGCACCTCATGTCCAGACTTAGCTGACGGCAAACAGCATTTAGCGTTTGTTGTAAGCTGACTTGAGAAATCATAGCGCTTGACCTGGCGCTCGCCAAACGATAGTTTGGCGATGCAATAGGCCGACATGTTAGAGAAAGTAGAATAAGCAGCCGATGCGTTACTTCCTAATTGATCGCGTTCTTGAGCTTGAGTGTGACAAGAAGATCGTCGCCATCAAAAACGTGTCACTTTCGGAGGATGTTTTTAACGACCACTTCTTTGGCAATCCCGTTATGCCGGGAGCCCTGCAGATAGAAGCGATCGCTCAAGCGGCAACAGTCTTGCTTGAGGTTTCCTCTAATCTTACGAAGAAGGCAGTGCCGGTCATTATTCACGGAGCAAAATTCCGCGAACTGGTTGTTCCCGGCGATCAAATGCTATTGACGCTGGAAGTCATATCTTCCGACAGCAACACCGCCCAGCTTGATGCCATGGTGTCGGTCAACGACAAGGTAGTGACCTCGGCGAAGATAACCTTTTCATTACAGCCAATCGACAAATTCTACCCTCAATCGGCGAGATATCTTGTGACCCTTTTATATCGCAACTTTCTGAAGGGAGCGAAATTGACGGGTGTTGAGTTGCCGGGAGAACAGCCATGATTAAGCGACGCGTGGTCGTCTCGGGAATCGGAGTTGTTTCTCCCTTTGGAGCTGGTGTCGCCCCGTTTTGGGAAAACATCGCGGCCGGGAATAGCGGTGCTCGATTGATCGATTCTTTCGATACAATCAACTTGCCCACCAAATTCGCAGCCCCACTCCCGTTATCAGACCAAGAGCTCAACAACCACGTAATAGATCAAAAGACGCTTAAGACGCTTTCCCGAGCAGGGAAGATGGCGATCGTCGCCGCACAGGAGTCAATCGCTGACTCTGGAATAGATTTCGCCAAGGAGAAACACTTCCGAGTCGGTACTTCAATGGGAGCTGGTGGCGTGGGCTTGTGGGATTCTGATCATTCGGGTCGATTGTTGGATGTTCTGCAATCGGCAATTGAGCGAGAAAAGGGAGCGACGATCAAATCGTCCGGTGTTTGGAATCAGGTGCTGAACAGCATCCACCCACTTACACCATTGCGGGGGCTGTCCAATGTCCCGACGGCACAGATCGCTATCATGGCGAGCGCAATGGGCAATTGCCAGACAATTACTACTGCCTGTACGTCATCGGCCCAAGCCGTCGGCGAGGCTTATCGCCAGATAGGTTCTGATGTAGCGGAAATCATAATCGCCGGAGGAAGCGATTCGATGATTAATGCTTATGGTATGATCTCTTTCAATATGGTTGGCGTACTCTCCAAGAATAATGAGAATTGGTATACAGCATCGCGGCCGTTCGATCGCCGACGCGACGGTTTTATGGTTGGGGAGGGTGGAGTTGTGTTCATCCTCGAAGAGCTTGAGCATTGTCGCAAACGCAATGGCAGAGCTTACGCCGAAGTGGTAGGCTACGCCAGCACCAATGATGCATACCGCTTGACGGATGAGCCACCCGAGGCCTGGGGATCGATTCAAGCCATGCAGGAAGCTCTTAGCGACGCCGGCATATCGCCAAAGGAGGTCGATTATATTAACGCTCATGGTACCGGCACCAAAATGAATGACAAAACTGAGACCTTTGCAATTAAGTCCGTGTTTGGCGACGCTGCTTACCGGATTCCGGTCAGTTCGACAAAATCGATGGTGGGGCATCTTGTGGCTGGAGCCGGAGCGATTGAGTTTGCTGCCTGTGTTCTTGCGCTGGAGCATCAGCTCATCCCGCCAACGATTAACTACGCTGAGCCCGACGAAGAATGTGATTTGGATTATGTTCCTAATCATGCGCGCGAACGAGAACTTGGTGTCATTCTCTCAAATTCGTTCGGATTTGGAGGCCAAAACGCATGCTTGATCATCAAGACGATTGAGAGTCCGTAGATTCATCTAGCTAGCGGTGGAGGTAAAATGAATTGTGTTGGGGTTGACATAGTCAGTTTGGAAAAAGTGAAAGGACTGTGGACGAGTCATTCCTCTCGGCTGCTTCATGATGTCTATACTCTGAAAGAGCTATCAGAATTGAATCTAGTCAACGTGTCGCACGAAACACTCGGGCTCCAAGTAAGTCCTCGGCAACTGCGGCAACTGGCGATCAAGTTCGCAGCCAAGGAAGCCGCGGCTAAGGCTCTGGCTCTCCCGCATCGCGTCGATTTCAAGTGGTGTGAAATTGAGATCATCGGAATCGGCAGGATGGCTGTCAGTCTATCTGATAGACTCTCTCGGTATGTTGTGGATCGCGGTGCAATGCGATTCAAGTGCACCGGCAGTTCAACGAAATCACATGCGCTAGCCTTGGTAATAGGAGAATTCAAATGAATAACGGACCTAATGACAGTCGCATCGCCGATATCGTGCGAAGAAATACATCGGAGGCTTTGCTCAAGCCCATCGAAACGATTGTCCCAGAGGCTCGTTTGCTTACTGATCTCGGAGCTGAATCGATTGACATTGTTGATATCCGATTCCGCTTGGAACAGGAGTTCGGTTTTAAGATAGATCAGGACGCAATGATGAGCAGCCTTGGAACCGGGCTCTCAGCCAAGGAGTTCAGTGATCGCCTTACCGTGCAATTTGTGATCGACTATATCTCTGCCCGTCTTCGTGAAAGAGAGTCGGCAAAGTGAATTCGGCTTCCGTCAGTGCAGATGTTGCATTAGTATTAGGTGGTACTCGCGGAATTGGTTGCGCAGTATCAGTCGCCCTGGCCCGCCAAAGAGTGAAAACGATTGTTGCCAATTACGTTCAGAATGACACTGCTGCGACAGAGTGCAAAAGGCAAGTTGAAGCGGCAGGTGCCGCTTGTATTTTGGAAAAGGCAAACCTGGCTTTCCCTGCCGAAATCGAATCGCTTTTTGAACGCGTAAGTGCACGATTTCAGAGAATTGACCATATGGTGCATTGTGCCGCGCTTGGAGCCTTCAAGCCGCTTGCCGATGTCAGACCGAATCAATGGGATTTATCGCTGGCGGTGAACGCCCGTTCGTTCTTGATTTGTGTGCAGAAATGTCTGCCGCTGATGCCTGAGGGCCGGATAGTGGCAATCTCAAGCCTTGGCAGTCGCCGAGCGGTTCCATACTATGGCGCCATCGGAGTATCGAAGGCGGCGTTGGAGGCGACGATTCGGCAACTGGCAATGGAACTGGGTCCACGTGGAATAAGAATTAATGGTGTAGTGGGAGGATTCATTGCCACAGACTCGATATCGCATTTTCCCAAGTATGAAGAAATGATGACGCGAGTAGTGGAGCATACTCCCTTTGGTCGGACGGGGCAGCCCGAGGATATTGCTGATGTCGTCACCTTTCTGGTGAGTTCTCAAGCGCGTTGGATTCAAGGTCAGACCATCGTAGCCGATGGTGGTTTCGGCCTGAGTTGAAAATGGAAAATCGGCTAAGATCAAAACAAAGGAGGAACCATGCGGAGAATGAATGTAGCTCTCGTGCTTGTGGTGACGCTGCCATGTTTCGTACTGTCATGCTATCATGCCGCCCAAGTACGGAAGACCGATCCATTGATGTCACGGGATAAGATCGTTAAGGTGGCCAAGCTCGATGGTGAGTTCATCACGTTTGATGAGGATGGCGGCCATTGGACCATGGGAGACAACTTGATCACGGGTGTTGCTCGCACGCCAGACAGTCTCTCTCAAGAGGGGGGTGGCCCCGCAAACTTTCGATACGCCTCTATTCCGATGGATTCGGTTCTGCAAATTTGGGTCAAACGGACCGACGTTTTGGCTACAACCGCCATGGTGGTCGGCATCGCGGCAGGAGTGGCCGTGGCAACCGTGGCGCTGATTGCAGCACTCAAAGAATCCTGTCCGTTCGTCTATTCCTGGGACGGACAGCAGTATGTTTTCGATGCTGAACCTTTGGGCGGAGCGATTTGCAGGGCGTTACAGCGATCGGAATGCTCGCGCCTCGAGCACCTGAAGGCGGTGGATGGTCAGTATCGGCTCATGGTCCGCAATGAAGTACCGGAGATTCAGTATCTGGATCGCCTACAACTACTGGTGGTAGACCATAATCCCAATGTCACTATAGTGCCCGATACATCCGGTCGCCTACACGCAGTCGCCAGTGCAGTGACACCCGTCCGCGCTGTTGATGAGAACGGTCGCAGCATTCTGAGCTTCGTTTCGGCAACCGACGGACTGGCCTGGCAAACCCATATGTCGGAACAGTCCCTGGCATCGTCGTCTGATACAAGACACCACCTGAAGTTCGAGTTTCCCAAGCCGGCGGGAGCGACTCATGCCCGAGTGATCTTCAACGCCGGGACGGCAATCTGGGGCTCGAACATGATTCGGGAGATGCTACAGCTCCACGGTGACAGCATCGATGCATGGTATGACGACGTCAATCTCCGAGGATCAAAGCTTTGGGAGCTTTTCTCCTTCAATCTCCGGGAGGAAACCTACTTTATGAGACTGTATGCTGACAGAAATGGCGTGCCCTACGGACGCGGCTTCCTTCTTGGTGGCGGCCCTTTTGTCACGGAAGATCGAATCATGGACATCGATATCAGCGACATTGAGGGTGATCGACTCGTTCTCTCCTGCAATCCCCCCAAGACCTTTTGGACACTGGATTACCTGGCGGTGGAATATGATGCCGATTCCGTGGTTACTCCCAGGGTCATTGACATGTCTCAGGGAAGAGACGACGACGGCGTCGACATCACCGCGCAGCTATCTCACGTGGATGGACAATACTATGTCATGAAAAATCTGGGCGATTGGGCGGAGATTCGTTTTGCCGCTCCCGATAGTCCGGCGCCGGGACTCCAACGATCTATTTTCCTTAGCACAACTGGGTACTATGAGGTAGTGATTGACAAAAACACTCCGGAGCAAGCCGCCTTGCTCAATAGATTATTGACGACACCGGGAGAAGTCGCCTTATATTCGCGAGAAAGGTTCGTCGAATGGCACAAATTGCAGCGAAACAATTGAAATCAACCGTCATCGACAATCTCTGCGTGAGAGGGAGATTGTGAGTTGCAGCTATGGAGGACATGCCATGACGAGAAGCGTGGTTGCACTACAAGTCTTAATTGGCCTCTTGCTTACCGGACAACTGTGCGCACAAGGAATAGAAAACGCTTGTTTGAGAGCCTTGCAAAATGACATACGCCCGGGCTCGTGGATCTCAATAGTGTCGGCTGACAATGAGAGCATTCGCGCAAAGCTGCTGTCCGCCGACTTCTCGACATCGATGCTGTCTCTTGTTCGCAGTGATTCAACGACGATACGACCCCTGCAATTCAAGATGCAGGACATTGGCGAGATTAGGTATCGCAAGGCGGGAAAGTTTAGACCGCTTCATCCGATCCTTGGATTTGTTGTTGGTTCGGTCATTGGCCACTTCGTTGAGAATGTCATTGTCGACCCCGGCGCCAGTGCAGGACCATTCCGTCACTATACCCATCGCGGTAGCTTTTTTGGTGGACTGAGCGGTGTGGTTGTTGGTGCGACCGCGTCTCTACTCATTCCGGCAGAAAGAGTCGTTGTCTGTCGCCGATGAGTCCGAAACTCCGGCTTCAGGTGAAGGGTCTTGTTTCACGGCTGCTTACGACCCGGGACTCAAGGACGTCGAGGATGCCAAGGTGAGTTAGGCGAGACTGAAAGGGAAATCATAGAGCGAATTCATGCAACCTGACGACGGCAAAACCCAAGCCGTGACGGTGCTTTCCAAAGGCACGGTCATCAGTCACTACCGGATCGTCGAGAAGATCGGCGCCGGTGGGATGGGTGAGGTCTACCTTGCCGAAGACACGAACCTCAGTCGGCAGGTCGCCATCAAGGTGTTGCCCGACTTGTTCGGTAACGATCCGGAGCGACTGGCACGATTTGAGCGGGAAGCCAGACTGCTGGCATCGCTGAACCATCCCAACCTGGCCACGATTCACGGCTTGGAAAGCGCGTCAGGAAAGCCGCTGCTCATCATGGAATTCGTAGCAGGCGAAACGCTGGCACAGCGGATTACTAGGGGACCGATACCGATAGACGAAGCGCTGGAAATCTGCCACCAGATCGCCCAAGGTATGGAAGCGGCCCACGAAAGGGGGATCATCCATCGCGACCTCAAACCTGCCAACATCAAGATTACGCCGGAAGAAAAAGTCAAGATCCTCGATTTCGGTCTTGCCAAAGCCATCCACGAAGAAGTACCGGCAACAGACGCCGCCCAATCACCGACAATCACCGAGCAGGTGACTCGCATCGGAGTGATCCTGGGCACCGCCGCCTACATGAGCCCCGAGCAGGCCAAGGGAAAATCGGTCGACAAGCGGGCGGATATCTGGGCCTTTGGCTGCGTCCTATATGAGTGCCTTACCGGTAAGCGCGCCTTCGAAGGCGAGACCGTCTCCGAAACGCTGGCGGCCGTGCTGCGCGGCGAGCCGGACTGGGACAGACTACCGGCTGAGACACCGGCGGCTATCCGGAGTCTGCTGCGTCATTGTTTGCAGAAAGATGCCACTCATCGCCTGCGTGACATTGGGGATGCTTTGCTAGAGGACTCAGAGGTCTTTGTTACATCAATCAGACTCAAGGAAAAACGTGGCAACTCATGGCGCACTATTATTCCATGGGGAGCCGCCGCGCTTCTCGTTATTGTAGCAGCATACTTCTGGTACGCAGGCCGCGAGAGACAACCGGCGAGTCCGAACACAGTCATCGCCTCTATCCTGCCGCCAGATAACTCCGTGGATTGTTTCAGAAATGGTGTCGCGCTCTCACCTGACGGGAGCAAACTCGCGTTCGTGTCGTGCTCTTCAAAAGGTGAGTGGCTGGTCTGGGTGCGTTTGCTCGACCGGGGCGAAGCGGCGCCCTTGGCCTCCACTGACGGTGCCAACTATCCCTTCTGGTCTCCCGACAGCAAGAATATTGCCTTCTATGCAGGCGGGTGGTTGAAAAGAGTGCCCGCAGAGGGTGGGTCTGTCCAGAAACTTTGTCGGGCCAATATGGAAGGTTCGTATGGAGGCTCTTGGGGTGCTGCGGGCAGCATCCTCTTTTGCGATGCACGCGGGGGCGTTTCCTGGGTAAGCGAGACCGGCGGTAATGCCGAAGCCATTCCCGGCGGCACTGCGGTGGCCTTTCCTTGCTTTTTGCCCGACGGCAAGCGATTTCTGTTGGCACGCGCCAAGGGTTCAGGCCAATCTGCTAACGCCAATTGGTCTGTTTGGCTCTGCTCGTTGGAAGAACCCTGGCCAGGAAGTGAGATTCGGGGGACATCTGGGGTTTGGTGTGCGACATGGGTTCCTCCGGATAGATTGCTTATGTTTCGCGATGAGAATCGGTCTTTGACCATGCAGCGGGTGAGCCTCTCAGATCATACCACCGTTGGCCCGCGCAGCCCGCTGACGCAGGGGGTGACATCCTCAAACGGATGGCCAGCCTTCAGTTTCTCCCAGAGCGGGATAGCAGTCTTTCTCGTCAATCCACCGGAAGCAAGCAACGATGTAGCGAGCCGCCTGGTTTGGGTAGACCGTAAGGGAAATACGCTCGGGTATCTCGGTGACGTGCGCGGGTACTGGTATGCCCGCATTTCGCCAGACGGCCGGCACGTGATATGCAGCGTGGAGGACGATATCTGGGTCGTTGATATAGCCTCTGGCTTGCTTAGACGGGTTACAAACGAAATGACGCCCGGATATGGCGCTTATTGGCCTCTTTGGTCCCCGGGGAGCGACCGGTTCATAGCCAGGATTGTCGGCGGATTTGTCAAGGAGTACTCACTGGCTGGAGGAGCGCCCAAAGAGGTTTTTAGCGATACTACTTTGCTGATTCGCTTGACGGACTGGTCAGAGAGCGGGGACTACGTCCTGATGGATCGCTCGAGCCCTGAAGAGCAATTCGCGGACATAGCCTATTTAGATTTTGCCACCCGTCAAATCAAACCGTTTGTCGCCACGCGTGCCTATGAGCACGATGGAAGCTTCTCGCCTGACGGCCGATGGGTGGCTTACGTTTCGGATGAAACCGGTTCTGACGAGGTCTACGTGCGGCCATTTCCGGACGGGGCGCAGGTTCGGCGTGTCTCGTCTGCGGGCGGAAAGCATCCCCGTTGGCGCGGCGACGGCAAGGAACTATTCTTCCTTGCTCCCGGCTGGACGGTGATGTCGGCCACCGTGACTCTTCAGCCCCGGCTGGAAATCAGTACACCGGTGGTGCTTTTTCAGACTGCTATGTACGCTGTTGGTCGTGGCACTGCGTCATCGTACGACGTCACCCCCGACGGCCAACGCTTTCTGATCATTCAGCCGCAAACGAAACCGATCCCACTGACCCTCGTGCAGAATTGGACTGCATTGGCTGATCGATGATGAAAGGCGACTATGCAACAGAATGATGATTTAGTGCAAGCTGACAGAGGGCTCGCACCAGCCACTATCATCGGCCACTGCCAAATCGTCAAGAAAGTAGGCGCTGTCGGTCCGTCCGAAGTGCAAGTGAACTGGACGGAAAACATCTCATTGTCACTTCTTGCTGTCAGGCCTACCCTTTAGCAAGACAAGACCGTGTTTCTCCTGGCCGTCGGCCAACAGCAATTGGCGCAAAGCCGGCCAGTCAGCCGACTGATAGACTGTCTTGCTCAAGCTCAATTCCCGCACAACCACCAACTGGCTATCCTTGATTTCAGAGGTGATCGAAAAGTGGCCGGCCGCGTTTGCGATTGAAGGGACTGTTGCAAAATTGTGATTTTGACTGGAAGTGGGTATGTGGTAGGGTTTGATGACTCATGAATTTTCCGCGCCGTCGGGAATCCCTTCCCGACGCAAGCTACGATCTGTTTCTCGTCCGGGCGACAATCCTGTCTGCGCGAGAGCATTATTATCATTTAATGGTTGTGGTAGTACTAGATCAATCTCTCTTTCCGAACATCGGTCGCAAGTCTCGGCCTTTGACTGTGCCAGAATACGAATTGCCGAGATCGCACTCAATTAATACTGTGTCGAAGCTCATGGCCGACGATACCGGCCTCAATTGCAGTGAGTGAGAACTGCCCAAATTGGTGTTGACACAGTCCACGTATGACATGCACCTACTTCTAACACCTGTTTAACAGAACAGGCCGTAACACGGGACAAAACGGAATAACACCGGACAAAATGAACTTCGTAACTCTTTGCCGCCGTTGTCCCTTGGTGTCAGGTATTGTCCCGTGTTAGGGATGCTGAAAAAGCTCATAACCCGAAGGTCGGTGGTTCAAATCCTGCCCCCGCTACCAAATTAACCCTCTGAGGAATAACAGCTTTGGAGGGCTTTGTTTTTGTGGGGCTGTGAAACAGGTTGCTGCCGGCAATCTGCTGGAGGGACATATTGTCCGGCGAACTCGACTGCCTGGCTGTCAGTTCCCGCGGCGCTTCGCCAGATCTTCCATGAGGTCAGTCTGAACCTGCTGGATTTCGAGCAGACGTTGCCAGGAATGATTAATTAGTTGGTCGAGCTTGATGTGGAGCTGCCGGATTTCTATCTCTGCCTTAAGATTAATCTGGTAGTCGTGCTCCGACTGCAAACGATCCTTTGCCTCTTGTCTGTTTTGACTCATCATAATAATGGGTGCCTGAAAGGCCGCTAAGCTCGAGAGTACGAGATTGAGCAAGATAAAGGGATAGGGATCGAACGGCCGCCAAAGCAGCACTATTGAATTGATCCCGATCCAGATCACGAGTATGACTCCAAAAGTGATGATGAAGCGCCAACTGCCTCCGAACTCTGCGACGCGATCAGCCAAATGCTCTCCAAGAGACAACTTCGTCTCGAATTCAGAGACGATGTTCTGCGATAATAGCTTCTGCTCGTCAAGGCTTCTGATTACCGCGGTTTCTATCGCGGAGAGCTCGCCCCGTTGCGTCGCAAGAGCATTCCCCACGTACTGTGTCCGGAATCTGTTTAGGCAAGAAAGACAGATAACATGGGTCGAATCCCAATCAGGATGCTCATTGCGGATCAATTCGCCGACCGGTCCTTGTACTAACTCGGCCGATCGACCTTCGTTCATCGGCGTCGAATTCCCACACAAGGGGCACTGGAAGTTTTCGACACGCGCCTTCACTTAACTGATCTCAGCTTGTTGAGCATCGATTAGCAATATATTCAATCGAGCGTCTTGAGCCTACTTTTCTCTTTCAACTGACATCTTCTACCAGAAGGACAAACTCTGATCTTGGCTTCCAGCCGGGATGACGCTTTGCAGGTGGGTCTCCTCCCAATGCGGCGTCACCAAAGGCATCGTCAAGCGAGACACACCAGGGTACGAGGTTCTATTGCTCTAAACCGATCAAACTCCCACGCCTTGTAAAACCCCGGCCTGACATTTGTCCAAACCAAATACAAACATGTGGACTATGTAGATCGTATCAGTCTGTGTTCTATGTCGACACTTCATCGACGGAGCACTCGGTTTGATGACATTGTAATTAAGGATCTATTAACCAAAAGGAGAAGCAGACATGAGTTTCTTTCGTGGACTGTTCGCTGTTGTGGTGATGCTTGTCGTCACTATCGTTTCAACCGGAGCCTTTGCTGCGGTACCACTAACCATGACTCACCAGGGGCGGCTGCTGGACGCCACTGATAAGCCGGTCAATGGTTTCTTTGACATCACGTATCGTGTTTTCGAAGTCCCCTCCGGAGGCTCGCCTTTGTGGACTGAAGTCCATGCGAGTGTCCAGGTAGCAGACGGCCTGTTTAGCGCCCTGCTTGGAAGCACTGTTCCTTTGAGTGCGGATGTTCTTGGCAATGGCGGTGGTGGCGGTGCTTTGTCACCCCGTTATCTTGAGGTTTCAGTCGGGGGAACAACGTTATCACCGCGTCTTGCATTATCGTCAGTCCCCTCCGCCATTTCAGCCGGACATGTATCCGGTGATATTGAAACGGCGCCAGGAATGTTTACGGTTACGAACAATGGCAGCGCTACCAGCGGCAGGCTCAGGGTACTTACCACCGCAGACAGCGCGATTTCCGTTCTTGGCCACGACTCCAATGGTGACGGCGTACCTGAAACCAGCATCTCCTCCAGCTGTGATGCTTCCAGTGTAAGCGAGGTCATGGGAAAAAAGGGGCTGAATGCTGTCAATGTAAAACTGGCTAGGATGATTTCCAGCCCACCCAGTGGTCCCCTCGCCCAGGACTATCTTGATATGGACTCCGATGATGACGGAGTGATGGATCGGAGCGTTTCCTCTAGCGTCGACGGTTTAAGCGCCAAACACGCGATCAATACCAAGGGAACGGGTGCAACACATAACCGGGTAGTGTCGGTGTCTTCCAGCACTACCGAAGACAGTGCCAACAGTGTTTGTAGCATGGATCTGGATGGCGATGGTGCCCTAGAAGGTGAGATCTCGCAGCGCTTGACTCCGACGACTTCCAACGTCGCGATCAAGACGAAAGGTACGGGCGCAAATGACAACAGGTCGATTACGAGTACGACCAACCCTGAGGTCGCAACGGTTATTCTCGCAGCTGACCTAGACGGCGACGGCGTTCCAGACAACACTATCACGCAGGCCTGCGATGCCACCGGCTCGAGGCAATTGCTCGCCGGCACTACTTCGGTAACGGGATCCAACAGGTCAGCTTCGCTTGAAGTGGCGGCCTCTCCTGGCGGTGGTGCATCCGTCAGAGTCACTGCCTCCCAAAACTCACAAACTCTGAGGTGTTCTAGCAGCGCTGACTCGGCTGCCGCAACGACTATCCTTGCAGCCGACCTAGACGGCGACGGCCATCCCGATTTCACAATTGCTGACAGCGTCAGCGCCACCGGCGCCCGACTCAAAGTGAATAATATTGGGTCGAGCGGGGAAGATGGTGTGTCGCTATCAGCCTTACCGACGACTTCCAGCGTCGCGATCAAGACCAAGGGAACGGGCGCAGAAGCCAATCGCGTTTTAGCCATCCAGTCAGGTACCGCGCCCACCGGAGTAAGCAGTGTATGCTCCATCGACGACGACGGTGATAGCGTTCCGGAAAGCGAAATCTCGCAGATTTTGACTCCGACAACTTCCGGCGTCGCCATCAAGACTAAGGGGACAGGTGCTGATCCCAACCGCTCCGCTAGCCTCGTGTGCGCAGCCGATCTGGACGGCGACGGTACCCTCGATAGAAGTGTCTCAACCACGGCGGATTCCACTACTGCCGGAATTGCCATCGATGAACCGGGCGTTCAGATTGGCATGAAAATTGTCAATAAGGGAGTGGTTAAGGGAGTTATTAACATCGCCAGTGCCAACCGCATGATCGAGTTGGATTCTGATGGCAACGGATTCTTCGCCGGCAAAATCGGAGTTGGCAAAGACCCTGTCGAGAAGATAGACGTCCAAGGCGGCGCGTATTGCGACGGCACCAACTGGGTGAACGCCTCCGATCGCAATTCCAAAGAGAACTTCACGGCAGTTGATGGAAATGAGTTGCTCGATCAGATAGCGCAACTTTCTATCACTCGCTGGAACTATAAGGGCAACAATCAGGCCGAGCATATCGGTCCGACGGCGCAGGATTTCAAAGCTGCCTTCGGCGTAGGTGCGGATGACAAGTCAATCTCGACGATTGACCCGTCCGGCATTGCGCTGGCAGCCATTAAGGCGCTGAATGGCAAGATGCAAGAGTTGAATGCGAAGACCACACAGCTTGAAGATCAAGCGCGGGAAATCACTCAACTCAAAGCCGAGTTGGATGCGATCAAGGCCATGCTTCAGAAGCAAGCGGCAACGAAAAACTAACCCGGGTAGAAGAGTAAAGGATAACAAACATGAATAAGCAAATCATCCTTACACTGCTACTCTGCCTGGCGATGGTCGAGCTGGCACGCGGTGGTCCCAGTGATGATGCGACTCAGACTGCTCTTCTATCCGGAGAGCAGCTCAAATGGCAAGTCGTCACCGCTTCCGGTGGCACCGCCACGGGAGGTGGTTTCACTCTTTCCAGTAGTATCGGACAAACGGCTGTAGGTAAAGGCGCCTCTGCAAATTTCCACCTCGTCCACGGCTTCTTGCAGACGTTCGGGGCAGCCGTTGCTCCCTGTACTCGCTGCGGCGACGCCAACAGCGATGGTGCAAAGGACATCTCCGACGTTGTTTTTCTGATTGCTTACATCTTTTCCGGCGGAGCGGCTCCGGGTGAGTGCAACACTCCCAAGGGATTAGGGGACGCTGATGGCAGCGGTTACGTTGATATTTCCGATGTGGTCTACGTCATTGCCTACATATTTGCTGGAGGACTGGCTCCCCACTGCCCGTAGAAGATATAAGATCATCTTTGAGAAGAACCGAGAGTCTCTACGAGGGACTCTCGGTTCTTGTTTCGCCTTAGGCTGTGACCCCGAAGTGGCGAGATCCAGGGGCGGATCTGACAGGGCAGAGCAACGTTTTGAGACGACCCTTGCTTGCAGCCGTGTCGACTGGGGTCAGGTGATGACGGTCTTTAGTTCACTCTTGGGAGACCGTAAATGAAAAGGCAGGAGTCATTGACTCCTGCCCGATGTAGTTCACGCCAACTGGTGGCGAAATTCATCTACTACCAACTCCGACGTCCGCCACCGCCACCGTAACCACCACGGTTACCGCCACCACCATCACGTCTGCCGCCGCCACCACCGCCTTCGGGACGGGGACGAGCTTCGCTGACGTTAAGCGTCCGGCCGTGCAATTCCTTGCCGCTCATGCCGCTAATCGCCGCATCAGCCTCAGATTTGTTGGCCATCTCGACAAAGCCAAAGCCCTTCGACTCACTGGTGAACTTGTCGGTGATAATGGCCACTTTGGTCACCTGTCCAAAAGCCTCAAATTGCTGGCGGAGATCCGCTTCAGCTGTTTCGCGTGACAGGTTGCCTACGAAGATATTCATTCTACACTCCTGTAGATTTGTCTCTCATGCAAATCATTAATGACTGACTTGACTAGAGAGATGTGTTACTGCGCACTATTGCGCTTATCTCCGGACTCATGAATTGACAAGGATTGATTTTTCGAAGCAAAGCTTGAACAACACTTATGATGGAGATTAATTACCGTACATATTATACGTGGTCGGCAGAAGAAAGTCCAGAAAAATCTCAAATATCTACAGATTGTGAAAATGATCCCTTCGTTAAAGCGCCTGCTGCAGAGTCTCAAGGCGTTGCACAGGTGGATGTTAGCACTGTTTGCACGCAATCAAAAATACCTGCATTTTCTCAAGCGATGCGCTAATAAAGACTTCCTCGAATGGGGTTGTCTGCCTATCGGCTCGCCCGATCGGAGGCTGGCACGTGTCAGCAGATGGAGATTGAAGCTATAAAGTTTAAGACGCCGAGGATTCTCATTGGACAGGTTAGGGATGAACGTTTCGCATGCAGAGCGGACGCGAAGGAATCTCCCGGATACAAATCGAGGCACTACCTCTGATGTCAAGCAAATCCAGCAACCCAAATCGGTAATGCCTCGTAACCAGCTTCCGTTGTTCACCGGGCACGGGCACGACACTGGTGAATTCCTGTTACGAAAGCTTGTGTCGATTTGGGCTGGTAAGGATTGTGGGCTCCTGCGGCAACCGACAGGAGAAATTCGCTTGCCTCCAAGCGGGATATTGCGTACCTCTACTTGGTGCGAATGCAACTATGCTAACCGAGAATCAAAATCCTAATGTCTTCCGCCATAGTCACTATGCGGGCAGCTTTTATCCGTCTGATTCCGTGAAGCTTGCGCACGCTATTGAAAAGATGCTGAAAGAAGCCACCGCTGATACTGACGCCGGTCAGATAGTCGGATTGGTGTCGCCTCATGCGGGCTACATGTATTCGGGTGGTTGCGCTGCCGTCGGCTACCGCGCAGTGCAGGGGAAAAAATACGACACCGTCGTCGTGATAGCACCGTCGCATCAGACTTTTTTCGACAACGCCTCGGTATTCAACGGCGGTGCCTATGAAACTCCGCTGGGTGTCATCTTTGTTGATATGGAACTGGCAAAAGAAATTGGTAATGTACATCCCAAAGTGGTTTTGTCGGCCACTGGCCACATCGGCGGGCGAGCGCCGGAGCATGCCCTCGAGGTGCAACTGCCGTTCCTGCAGATAGCGCTCGGCGATTTTACGCTCATCCCAATCGTCATGGGGAGTCAGGAACAAGATGTCGTTACCGGGCTGGGAGAGGTGCTGGCCGCCAAGTTGGCGGGCAAGAACGCTCTCATCGTCGCCAGTTCAGACCTCTCGCACTATCATCAGGCGACCCAAGCGGAGAAGATGGACAGCGGCGTAATCGACTCCATAGAGAAATACGACTGGAGATTGTTATACGATCGCGTAACGTCAGGCGCAGCACAGGCCTGTGGCGCCGGGCCGATCATGAGTTGTATGTATGCTGCCAAGCGGCTTGGGGCTAACCATGCCCGAGTCGTGCAATATACGCATTCGGGTCTGGTCACAGGCGACAACACCGAGGTCGTAGGTTATCTGGCGGCTGTCTTCGACCGCACGCAGGTTTAGTTTGCCGATTTCCCGTAAAAAGGAAAACCCCCCGGCAGCATGACGCCGACCGGGGGTCTTTTTATCTGCAAAGAGATGTTCTCGGCTATTTCTTTCGACGGAAAAATCCCAGACTGACAAGTCCGGAACCAAGCAGCATCAGCGTACCCGGTTCGGGAACGACGGAGTGCTCGTTTGGACGCTGGGCTAACAGGAATGGTTCGTTGGCGCCGGAGCCATCGTTATCGATCAGACCGAAGCTCTGCACCTCGTAGCCACCAGAGCCCAAGACCAAGCCATTGGAGAACTCGATGAAGTCGCGAGCATTAGACAGTTCATCGACAAAGACATTTGAGAACGAAGTCGACGTCTTGGGGATGCTGCCGTACTGATCAAAACTCAGACCATCATAGTCATTAGAAGTCGTGAATTTCGCCGGGACAAAACCGGGATACGGCTTCGGATCAAGACCGTCATTATTCTGGCCCTCTGGATCGAGCAGTTCGTTGCTGAACAGGTTCCAATCGGTGCCAGTTTTGTTGTAAATGCGCTTGACAATTGTGGATGGCGAGGCGCCGGTAATGCCGTCAAACAACAGAAAACCACGCTTGTTTTGGGTCCATGTCTCATCCAGATAAATGGTGCTCCCGATCTGACTCCAGGAGAAACTGCCGATACCGGAATTGCCGGGATCAAAAAGACTGATAGTCAACGCGCTGGCGTTAGTGTGCAATGCGACAGCCAACGCCAAAGCGATTGAAAAAAATGCGGCTACTTTCTTCACTTTTCCTCCAGTGTAGGGTTAATGCTTTCTTGCCAAATTGACATCCATTGCCATTGCAAACAACATACCAAAACCCGAGTAAAAGGTAATCGGTTGCGTCACAAGACCTTCGGAGAGGGAATTGTGTAGGACAGAATGGACTATATCAATCTATTATGTACATGATCCCGACATCTGACAGAAGGCGGGCTGATGTTATCACTGGGTCTGGGCATCTAATCTATTGTCCGGCAATATCCTCAGAACAACACCGGAATTTGTCGGGTTTCTTGACAATCTGAAGACAATCGCATAGGCTGGTAGACGCATCGGTCGGTGGCTCGTGCATAGAAACCGGAGTTGGCGGAAAGAAAGAACTCCCTAGCAGTTCGTGCTGCCAGGGAGCCTAGAAAATCCGAGGGAATCTAAGAAAGGTCTATTTTCTGCGACGGAACAAGCCGAGGCTAAGCAAACCTGAACCGAGAAGCATCAGCGTACCCGGCTCGGGAACGATACCCTTTGCCATCGCCAACTCGCCTATCGCGAAACTGTTCGGATCAGTAGTAGTGAACTCTACCCAATCGACGGCGCCATCATAGAAACCGAAGAAGTCAGCGCCACCGTTGCCAGACAAGGACTTGGTCAGGTTGGAACCGTCGGATAGGCCAAGCGTAATATCGTACACAGCCATGGTATTCGGCTGGGCATACCCACCGAAAGCAGTGACCGTACCATCGAAGTCAAGCTTTATGGATTGTGAACCCGCGCCATATAATATCGATCCCATATATCCGTGCGACCAGGTTGACCAGTCTACACCGACATATCGTCTCTCGACATTCGGCGTAAAATTGATTGTCCCGCCGAACGGATCTGCCAAGCTCGATATACTCTCAAGATCCGTGCCGTCAGTGTTGACGCTCAGGCCGCCGGCTGCGAAGATGTCGGCTGGAGCGATCGCCCAAGTAAAGGCGCTTGCGTTGCTTGCAAAGGCTACTGCGAGCATTACTGCTGCGAGTACGACTGCCAGTTTCTTCATTGTTCCTCCCAAATAATCAGGTGAGATGCTGTGGTTTGCTTTCTGTCTTTCCATTTGTAAATTCAACGCAAATGCGTTTTCGCCGCTATAATGATGATGCAACTTACATACCAATCGTCAATCATATCGTTAACTCTTTATTATTATTGGTGTTAACAGCAACAACAGTGTGCCGCAGCTTCTCTGTTTCCGCTTGGATTGTCTTTTTTTCCGACACTGGTCTTGCCGCTATAGTCAATCAAGGACGGATACTACTGTGCAATCTCTTTGCTTCCAAAAGGTTGAATTATCGCTTATGATTGTACGGCATCTCGACACGGTTACCCTTACTTCTAATAGCTACCAGAGCGGGTAGAAGGTCACTTGCAAGTTCCCGATCAGCAACGCGTACGCAAGGAATACGTAGTAGACCGGGCTGCAAACGACTCGGTTGGGACGTTCAAGAACAAGCTTGGAGAGTCCACTTGAGTCCCCATTGGAAGCTCCCAATTGCGGGATGACCAAACTTGCACTTGCGGTCTCCAGAATCAGTTCAGGGAGAAGTCTATCTCTGCCTTGACACGACTCAGAAGTCGCAGTAAGTTGCGTCTACGCCAGATAGAGATTATGGGGCACTAGCGGATTGGCTTTACGCAGGTCGGAAGGAGCTACCCATAAAACTGACAGATCAGGACATAGCGCTTGTCGCGTTGCGCGAGTATGCCAGCGTTGGCCCGCGGACTTTCCAGCTACTGATGACGCATTTTGAGAAGGTTGAGAAGATATTTGAGTCGCTGCCCGGAGAGATCGCCGAACTGCCCAGGATGACGGCAGAGCGTGAGGAACAAATCCGCGCGTCGATGGATAATGCGCCATTTATCCGTAAGCGGCTGCAGAACCTTCATAAGTGCGGCATCGAACTGACTACCATTTTTCATCTGGACTACCCAGAGACGTTGCTGGAGATTGTCGCCCCACCACCTTTGTTCTACTGGAAAGGTGAATTCGACGCTCTACGCGGTAACTGCGTGGCAATTGTCGGCTCTCATTCTGCCAGCAACGCGGGCATTGCTGAGGCAGTCAGGCTGGGAAAAGCGATCTCGGCCACAGGTGCGATTGTGGTCTCCGGTCTGGCAAGGGGAATCGACAGCGGCGCCCATCTTGGTTCACTGAAGAGTGGCGGCAAAACGATTGCCGTCCTCGGCTGCGGTTTTGATGACATCTATCCGCCTGAGAATATGGCCTTGGCTGACAATATCGTCAAGCAGGGTCTGCTATTGTCTGAGTATCCGCCGGACACAGAGGTCTCGGTCGGGCGGTTAATGGCTCGCAACCGATTGATCGTCGGGCTGGCCAGATCCGTGATTGTTGTAGAAACAACTGCCGATTCAGGCGGTACTGCCGGTGCGATCACTGAAACCTTGCGCCAAGGCAAGTCGTTGTTTACTTGTTTCAATCCCAATCGCAAAGGCGCCGCAACCAACAACGTAGGTGCAGTACAGCTCGCAAACGAGGACGACTGGAAGATGGTACTGCAATACATGGTATAGACGCTATGGATCACGAAACTCGGGTGAGAGTGTTGAAACAGATTGTCGATGAGGCGGTGCTTTGTATAATGGCTGGAGATGTCACGCTTCCCGAAGCAGAATTCATAGTCCAGCGCGTCCGCAACCAAGCGCGGCTGCTCTTGCCCGACAAGATGCAGACATTTGATCTGATCTATCAGAGCCGCCTGCAACGAGTAATAGACCAATTCATCCGGCCCAAGCACTTTGATTGACAATTACTTCACGATAACCGCCTGCGTCCAGGCGGAAATCAAGGTCGAGCGATCAAGGTTTATCGGCACGGCACTGCCGGTGTCGTCCAAGATTGTCGCAGAGGAGGAGTATCATCTTCTTCAGAAGAAATACTATGACGCCACGCACAATTGCTTTGCCTATGTCACCGGCAATAACTTGGATACCGTGTTTCGTTTTTCTGATGATGGCGAACCTTCCGGCACGGCCGGCAAGCAGATATATGAAACCATCCAGTTGCGCAAACTCACCGATATTCTGGTTGTAATAACGCGCTATTTTGGGGGCATCAAGTTGGGTACCGGCGGACTTGGTCGTGCCTATCGTGAGGCGGCAAATGCGGCGCTGGATCAGGCAAGGGTCGTCGAATGCTTTTTGATGCAACCCTGCAAACTGATCTTCGCGCATGAGCAGATTTCCGCCGTAATGAAAGTAATGTCCGATTTTAACCTCAAGCCGATCGAAACACACTACGGCGAGCAAGTGGAATTGACGGCGACAATCCGCCTGGGACTCTTTGAGCAATTTCGTCTGGCGGTTATCGATCGAACTCACGGCAAAGCTATCGTCGAATCTATTGGAGTGGACGTATGATTGACTGGCTGGTCAACCTCGACACTCAATTGTTTGTCTTCTTTAATGACGCTCTTGCCAACTCGATTTTCGACAGGGCGATGCCCATCATTACCAACGACTGGGTATTGCGTGTCGTCTTTTTGATCATTGTTGTCTTGCTGCTAATCTTTGGCAAGAAGCAGGGGCGAGTCGCAGCGCTGCTGTGTGTAGTCGCCGTGGTGCTCTCTGACCAAGTCTCTTCGCATCTGATCAAACCTATGATCGCAAGAGTACGTCCTTGCCACGTCGTTCCGGACGTTCATCTGCTGGTTGCTTGTTCGCAAGGGCTATCGTTTCCCTCGTCGCATGCCGCCAACTCCTTTGCGACAGCAGCACTGATCTCGCTTTCCTATCGCCGAAAGGTCTGGTTATACCTGACCATTGCAGCGATTATCTCTTACTCGCGCATCGCAGTAGGTGTACATTATCCGTTCGATGTGTTGGCTGGGGCCCTTGTCGGCGTGATCTGCGCAACATCGGTGTCTGCTGCCCATCGTTATGTCTGCGCATGGCTCGACAAGAGAAAAGCCTGACGAACGGCGGCGTAAACTGCCTCGGACTTTGTGTCGATCGTTGACCTGACGGATCGGAAAATCTTTCCCAATTGACGCTCAAAATCAAGGTTTGCTTCCAGCGGCCTTGCCCGTAATTCGTTCACTATCAACAAACTCGACATCCAATCACAAGAGGGCACTAAGTTTGCATTGTTTGAAACGGAAACGAATGTCATGGAAGGCGTAAGTTTGCAAAACCGGACGAGAGACGTTTTCAAGCGACATCGCTCAGCTTTGGCGCCGGTACCGGCGCTACTGACGGATTCGAATATCCCGCTCAGCGTGGATGTGTCACCATGAATAGTCAGCAACGCTGATAGACGGCAAGGTGAGTAGGATGGAAACGGCGATTTTCAAGAAGTACGGGTCCCGAATAATGCGAAAGCTGGACACGGTCAAGGCATTAGTTCGACTGCCCCAACCGCAGGAAGTGGATTTTTTCAACGAGATGCAGATTGCCGATCCCGGCGCTCTCCTCGACGCATTCCCGCAGATCTTCGAGGGTTGCCACTTCGAGGCAAACCTGCGGATGCTGCATCAGGATTACCCGGAGATGTGGCAGCGTCTGGAGCGACAGGCACGCGGCTATTTGCAGCACCAATTCGATCTGCTCGGTTCCGGCTTGCTCAACCTGAGTGAAAACATCGACTGGTCACTTGATTTCAAAAGCGGGAAACGCTGGGATCTTCGCGACTATCGCCTACAGAAACTTGTCGATCTGCGTGACGACTCCGATGTCAAAGTGCCGTGGGAACTGTCGCGCTGTAATCATTTTCCACAATTGGCATTATCATTCCTGTTGACCAATGACCACTCATTTGCGATTGAATTCGAAAATCAGGTCAATTCCTGGCGCGATGGCAACCCATTCGAGCGGAGCGTCAACTGGACCTGTGCCATGGAGACCGCCTTCCGCTGCATCAATTGGCTGCTTGCATACCGCATGTTCAGTGAGCAGCGGCGGTTCGCAGAAGAATTCAAGCGGACGCTGGCAATTGAGCTATACAAGGGTGGGCGCTTCATCCGCGGCAATCTGGAACAGTCGGGTCTTGGCTTCAATAGCAATCACTATCTCGCCGATCTGGTGGGACTGCTGTACCTTGGCGAGTTGTTCAAAACCGCGTCGTATGGACAGGAATGGCGCGCTTTTGCGCGGGCGGAACTCGAGAAGGAAATCCGGCACCAGATCAACGTTGACGGACTTGATTACGAATCATCACTCCCCTACCACGGCCTTGTGACGGAGATGCTGCTTTATGCCTACTTACTGTCCCGACGTTGCGATTTTTGCTTTACCGAAAGGTTTGAAACCTCGCTGCAACGAATGCTGGCAAATCTGACGCTGTTCACGCAGAGTGACGGAACGATAATGCCTTTTGGTGATGGCGATGACGGGAGGTTGGTCAGGATCTACGGCCGAGCGCCCCGCGATTTCCGCGATCTGATCGCCATCGGCGGAGTGCTTTTCGGCACGCCTCGACCATCTGGTATGGGACCAACTCCTGAGCGACTGCTCGTATTCGAAGCTGAGCATGCGGAGTACCAAGAAAGCAATGTGGCCGAGCCGCAACCGGCATCATTCTACTACGCCAATTCCGGCATCTGTCGACTTTGTTCGCATGATCTGACAATACATTTCTTTGTCAACTTGGTTGGCACGGCCGGGCTGGGCAATCATAAGCACAATGATATTTTGAGCTTTACTCTCGAGTGTCGCCGCAAGCCGATCCTGATCGATCCGGGAACGTATGTTTACAGCGCGGATGAGCCGGGGCGCAATCGCTTCCGATCCACGTTGAGTCACAATACGGTGACGGTTGATGCTTATGAGCAGAACCGGATGGTAGGCGGACTGCTGTTTACGCTTCGGCGCGACAGTCACCCAGAGGTCATCCAATGGGAGAGTAACGAACTACACGATCTCGTGGTGGCCGAGAACGACGGTTACTGCCGCTTCGACGATCCGGTGATACATCGCCGTTCTCTGTTCCTGCACAAAGCGACGCAAGTGCTGCTAGTGCGGGATGAACTCATCGCTCAAGGAAGACATAGGCTTGATTTCAATTTCCATTGTGACAGAGCGAGAATTACTCTGCTCCACCATGATCTGATCCAGTTGCAACCGGACGGTGGCGAAGCTTCCGTTCTAATGTCTTCTTGCGAATCGCGATTGGAGCTTGGCATCAGCACCAACATGGTCTCGCCGTCGTATGGCGTGGCTCATGCAGGCATTGTCATAACCGGTAGCGTCAAGACCATGTTACCGTTCACGGCTCTGTTTGCGTTCATGCCAATGACACAGTTGGACGCAGCCGATGTCGGTGAGCAGATTGCAGCCGCGCGACGAGCCGCCCAATGGTGAGCAGATAGCAGTGCCGAACAGAGCTAAAGCAATGACTTGTGGTCGTTTGTTGCCAGTCCGAGGTCGGCAACAATAGAGCGGTCAACCATCAGGCAATCACGTTAACATCCTGACAACTGACCTTCCTCCTCTATTTTCGTGCAATTCCCTGCAATATAGAGCCGTATTATATATTGTAGCTGTCGTCATCTATTAAGGGACTGTTGAAAGAGTCATTCGAAAGCACCGGCAGGAATCCTGTCCTGCCGGATAATCAAGCCAGTCAAGGTCGTCAGGAAAGGAGAGGTTGTCCCACAAGTGGAATTTCACCGGCCAGATGAACGATTTGTCGTAGGGGCGCACGGCAGTGCGCCCATCTACCTGTCGTTTCACTCAATGTTAATGCGGGTCGCCGCAAGGGCGACCCCTACACATGGCACGCCATGTTTGGCTTTTATGCCCAAAGCGTAACTTATGAGACAACCTCAGGATTCCTGACGACGCCATAAGAATTCTGGCTTCTTCAACACTCCCATTAACTGTCGGCAAAGGACAACGAAAAGCGGTTGTGATGAGACTTCGGATGTGTGTAATTTGCGCGTATGGTTCGATCGCGATCTCGCTAATAACGGCGACTTCACTATGTAGCCAAGCAGGAAAGACTATGAACGAGCAGGATAAGGATCCATATTATCATCAACGCCTGCAAATGGTACAATTGCAGTTAGCGGCGCGCGACATTACTGACACGAAGGTGCTTGACGCGATGGCGAAAGTGCCGCGCCACCGGTTCGTGCCCACTCAGTATCGCAACGATAGCTACTACGACGGTCCCCTGTCAATCGGCTTGGGTCAAACGATTTCCCAGCCGTATATTGTGGCCCTAATGACCCAACTGGCGCATATCGATTCGACTTCGAAGGTCCTCGAGATTGGCACCGGCTCCGGATACCAGGCGGCTGTTCTGGCGTCATTGGTCGATCACGTATACACGATAGAAATAGTGGAACCACTTTGTTGTCGTGCTGAATCGACGTTGACGCAACTCGGCTACGGCAATGTCTCGGTCAAGTGCGGAGATGGTTATCGAGGCTGGCCGGAGGCAGCGCCCTTCGACGCTGTTGTCGTGACGGCAGCGCCTGACCACGTACCACAACCACTGATTGACCAGTTGAGAGTCGGCGGGCGAATGGTAATCCCTGTCGGAGCTCACAATCAGGATCTTCTGCTAATTACCAAAACCGAGAATGGAAGTGTAACGAAGGCGGTTATACCTGTACGCTTTGTGCCGATGACGGGAGAGGCGGAGAAATGGTGATAAATCACCGGTGCAATCCCTTCCCCGCTGGGGTGTGCACTGTGCTGCCTACTCCGTAGGTATGCGAAAAACTGAAACAGAACTAGTCAAGCTGGCAACTCACACAAATTGCTGTCATTTCTGAACTTGCAGATTGAGCTGCGTGATACTCTGCGTAGTCGTCTTTTGGCACACGCGTTGCGTAGTAGTAGGTCGGTATCCTCCCGGGCAGCTAAAGCGCGGGAGTACAATGCAGAAGGCGGAAAAATGTTTGACGGCTTTGGCGTGTTGATCGGTATCTGGTCGGCCATCGCAATTCTATGGCTGGTGAACAAGATTCTCCAGAATTTGAAGAATCTGAAGCACTGAGGCCGACCGCGATGGACGTTGTGCGTCCTCGACAGTTTACTATCGGAGAGCACCAATGACGGTGACTGGCGGATCGAGACTGCGCCCGGAAGTCTCGAATCGCTGCACTGACTGTCAGTCTGGTGCTGTTGCAGTGACAATGTATTGCCGGAGAAACACCAGCGGCTGATCGTAAGGCCTCTCACTGTTTCCTGCCGTAGCGGCGACAACCATATCAGCGGAAAAAGGGATTTCTTCTGCCTTGGGACTCCGCGCTAAGCATGCAGCGCTCACCAGCCAAATGATACGAGTGCCAACCAAAGAAAAAGCCCCGTAGTAAGCGGGGCTTCTCAAGACACAAGTGAGATCACTACTATTTCTTCGTCTTGTCGATCTTGCCGTCCAAGCGCTCTCGAATTGCGATCTGCGCCGCCGCCAAACGAGCAATCGGCACGCGGAATGGCGAGCAGGAGACGTAATTGAGACCCGTACGATGACAGAAACCAATCGACTCCGGATCACCGCCATGCTCACCACAGATACCTGTCTTGAGATGCGGTTTCACGGCTCTACCCTTCTCAACCGCCATTTTCACCAACTGCCCGACGCCAACCTGATCGAGAGTGACGAACGGGTCGTGGGCGAGGATACCCTTGTCAAGGTAAAGGCGCAGAAACTTGCCGGTATCATCGCGTGAGAATCCCATTGTCATCTGGGTCAGATCATTGGTGCCAAAACTGAAGAAATCGGCTTCCGGCGCGATTTCATCGGCGGTCAGCGCCGCACGCGGGATTTCGATCATGGTCCCTACCAGATATGGAATCTCGACCTTGTACTTGCGTGTCATCTGCTCGGCCACACGTGTGATGATCTCCTTTTGATGAACGAGTTCCGTGCGTTGTCCGACTAACGGCACCATGATCTCCGGAAAAACGCGTTTGCCATCGCGAATCAACTCGGCGGCCGCCATAAAGATCGCCTTAACCTGCATCTCGGTGATTTCAGGATAGGTTATGCCCAGTCGGCAGCCACGATGTCCCAGCATCGGATTCTGTTCGTGCAAGTTGTCGATGCGTTCAATGAGCTTCTTGAGACGCACGACTTCATCAGCCTTTCCCGGCTCAGCCTCAGCCTCCTGTATCTGTTTCAGGACATCTTCCTTTTTGGGAAGGAACTCATGCAACGGCGGATCGAGGGTTCTGATCGTGACCGGCAATCCTTCCATCGCCTCGAAAATCCCTTTGAAGTCGGCCTTCTGGAAGGGCAGCAACTTGTCGAGCGCCGCTTGACGTTCGTCCTGCGTGGTAGCGAGAATCATTGCTTGAACATGCGGCAGACGGTTCTTGCCAAAAAACATGTGTTCGGTGCGGCAGAGCCCGATACCTTGAGCTCCAAATTTGCGCGCCAGCGCTGCATCATTGGGCGTGTCGGCATTGGTACGAATGCCGATCGAGCGCGACTCATCCGCCCACGTCATGAACAAGCCGAACTCTCCGGAGAGTTCCGGATCGATCGTTGGAACCTCACCCAGCATCACTTCGCCGGTCGTGCCATTGATCGTGATGATCTCTTTGTCCTTCACCACTAGAGTACCGACGGCAAACTGCCGGCGGGCTTCGTACACGCGAATATCCTCGCATCCGGCGACGCAGGGCTTGCCCATACCTCGAGCGACGACGGCGGCGTGCGAGGTCATGCCTCCACGTGCGGTAAGCACCCCCTCGGCGGCGATCATACCTGCGATATCATCGGGATTGGTTTCGGTTCTAACGAGAATCGTCTTTTCACTACGCTCCGCAAGACGGACGGCTTCATCAGCATGGAAAACAACCTTGCCGGAGGCCGCCCCGGGTGACGCCGACAACCCGCGAGCGATCACTTCCACTGGAGCATGTGGGTCGATGCGAGGATGAAGCAGTTGGTCAAGCTGCTCCGGCTGAACACGCATCAGTGCCTCATCTTTGGTGATGAACTTCTCTTGTACCATATCAACGGCAATCTTGATCGCTGCCTCCGCCGTCCGCTTGCCGGTGCGCGTCTGGAGCATGTAAAGCTTGTTTTCCTGAATCGTAAATTCGAAATCCTGAACGTCACGATAGTGCTTCTCCAGCTTGGCGGTGATATCCTTGAGCTGCTTGTACGCCTCGGGCAAAACCTTACCCAGCTCGGTGATTGGCTGCGGCGTGCGGATGCCGGCGACAACATCTTCTCCCTGCGCATTTACCAGAAACTCACCATAGAATTCCTTGATGCCGTTTGACGGATTACGGGTGAAGCCGACGCCAGTGGCGGAAGTGTCCCCCATATTGCCGAACACCATCGCCTGCACGTTAACGGCAGTGCCGAGATCGGAAGGAATGTTGTTGGCCGCACGATAGGTAATCGCACGAGGCGAGTTCCAACTGCGGAACACGGCATCCCGCGCCATCTGCAATTGCACCCAGGGGTCAGTCGGGAATGGTTCGCCCGACTTGCTCGCGATCAGCTTCTGAAACTGTTTGACAATGTCTTTCAGATCGTCGATCGACAGGGAAGCGTCATGCTTGATGGAACGCTGCTTCTTCTTCTTCGTAATGATCTCCTCGAATTGATCCTTGTCAATACCGAGCACGACATTGCCGAACATCGACACGAAGCGGCGATAATTGTCGTAGGCAAAGCGGGGATTGTCGGTCTTGACGATGATGCCCTTCAGCGTCTCTTCGTTGAGCCCGAGATTCAGAATCGTGTCCATCATGCCCGGCATCGAAAACTTTGCGCCCGAGCGCACCGAGACCAGCAGCGGGTTCTTGGCATCGCCGAATCTGGCGCCGATTGCCTTTTCCAGCCGTTCCATCACCAGCTTCATTTCCCGGTCGAACGACTTGGGCAATGACAATTTGTTTTCGTAGTAGATTCGGCAGACGTCGGTTGAAATCGTAAATCCGGGTGGAACCGGAATACCGAGATTGATCATCTCCGCCAGACCGGCGCCCTTGCCTCCAAGGATGTCCTTCATCGTGCCGGAACCCTCGGCCTTGCCGCCTCCGAAATAGAAGAAGTATTTGCCCCCGGTGGAAAGAATCGGCTTTTTTGTCTCCACAGGCAATTCTTTGATCTGAACCCCAATTTTTCGGGGTTTCAACGCTTTTGGCGCAAACGCTTTGGACTTGCCGGCCACCTTTCGCGTTTTCTTGACTGCTATCTTTTTCTTTGCCATTATTTATGTCCAGTCCAACTCCATGATTTGTTTCCAACTAACTTGCTACGATGAATCGCACCCAAATAAAAGCGCCGCAGCGATTCTACTCCCAGAATCAAACTGCAGCACCAGAAAACTGTCAGCGGTGATTCCATTGTCACATGGTGAACATCTTCTCGCCGGCGATGATTTTTTGCAGCATTTTCAAGGTCTTTTCAGCAGGCGAATGCATGAGGTCATGCGTATTGTAGGTCATGCGCATGATATCGCGCTTGAACTCTGTCGCGTTCCGCCCCTTCGCCCCGGGAAGTCGCTGTTTCTTCTTGTGCAGCAAATTGTATTGACGTTGATACTCCTTGGCTTTCTCGCGGTGTGCCAAGTAGTATTGTCGTTGATAATCCTGCCGCCTCCGCTTAGCTTCCTCCGGGGAAAGAGCCTCTTTTCGCCTGCGACGCGTCTTGGTTAGGGTAATTTTTGCCATCCCCGCCTTCCCTGGCAACAAGGTTAAAACTCAACCGAATGAGAGAGCCACTCACCATTGGCTACCTCTCAAAACTTCAAATTGCAACTAATTTAACCCGTTCGACTTACCGTGTCAACAGTTTTTTTGCAAAATTATCAGTTTTATCAAAAAAATTCTCAAACAGTCCTAACACGTTGTCTATGAATAGCTTCAAGACATTCTGTCACAGATTATTTTAGAAGATCATCTTCCACCAGTCGCTAATATACTGTATTCGATAGATTAGCAGCGATACGCGTGCCATGACCGTGTATCCGAAAGTCGCGCCAAATCCGATCATCAGCGTGTAGATTCCCAACTTGGCGGCTCCGCCCCATGCACCCTTGTGCTCCTTGGAAAAGAAGAAGTAGATCAGGGATGATATCGTACCAACAACGACAACAACGTCCCAGATACCCTGCGGAACGCCAAGGAATCCGACCTTGGACCATTCGAAACCCAGACCGACCACAGTTCCGCGCATCTGAGTCAAGACGTTAGCCTTCATCGTAACCGGAATGGCAATACCATTGGCAATCCCGAGATAAAGAGCAAGGGGATAGCGACTGATCCATGAGTATTTGCGCGAAAACCGTGTCCACATGGCAATGCCGAGAATACCGGGAATGACATAGTAGAACTCGTTGAATTTCGGATGCCAGGTGTTGTACTGCACCTTCGTAGCCGGGTCGGTGGCAAAGACAAACAGGTGGCTGAAGAGATTAGGGTTGACACCGTTGTAATAGAGCAGGATTGCCCAGTAACCGACGGATACACCGACGACCAGGTGTTCGGCAAACTTATAGAAAGGATTGTCCTTATAGAGAAACGAAAAAAGGCAGAGAGTCAGGAAGACGCCTACCGTCGTCCACAAAATCGTGCCCGTGCTAACTGCTTGTTCCATTATTTACTCTCCTGCGTCCGGGCTTTCGCGCGTCTCCCGAGGAAGAAAGCCAGGTTTCCGATGATGATGAAGACGATGACAACCGCGTGTGCGAACACCTGCGTTCTCATCGCGTCGGTCGCTGTTCCAGGATTTTTGCAGAGATATTCATATTCTGCAGCCCCTTTCATGCCGCCGATGATTCCGAAAATCTGACCCGATTGATAATAGGGATAATAGTCGGCTACGCCTACACCGGTCTGGGCGAACGCCAGCTTGACATTGTAGCGGCCGTTGCCATCCGCTACCCACATGTCGGAAACATTGCCCGCTGATAAGCTGATTACGCCTTTGATGTTGTCATAATTCTTGATCCCCCGCATCATCGGGATTGAATCGAGAGTTGTACCGTTGTAATCCTGCGGGAAGGGAATACGGAAGTTCATCCCCATTCCGAGGATGATCAAACCGGGATAGGGTTTGTACCCAAGGTAGACGTAGTCAATCCCGGGCACGGGCTTAAACCCATGGTAGACCAGACAGGAATCTGCCACATCTCTAACCGCTTCCTCGGCCATCTGCGCGCCGGTCTGCGATAAAGTCAAAGTGATAACCTTGAGTTTCTTGGCGTAACACTGCTCCAGCATAGCCATCGCCACCGGGTGTAGTTCCGCCAATGAACCCGGATCGTAATCGAGGGAAATCAGGATGTAGTCTCCCGGCTTTAAGTCCTCAATGAAATTGTAAACATCCCTGACCTCTTTGGGAGGAGACAGAGGAACGGCGAACTTGACGAAAATCGGGATGATCACAAATATCGTAAGCACCAGGAAGACCCAGCGGCGATCAAGAGCCAACAGTCTTTCATTGAATGTCATATCATTCTCCCCCTCAATCCTTGCCCAGGTAAGAACGTTCAATGCCCAGCACAATTTTCAGCGCCGTTGCCACACCACCCAGCCCAACACCGATGGCGATTGCGCGCTTGGCGGCCAGATTGGGTACTAACAACATCCAACTGCCAATGCTGCTGATCGGATCGGCAAGCGGCCCCATCGGGAGCACGCGCAACATCAACAGGAGAGCGGCAACAAGTAGCACCGTGGAGACGGCGGAGCGGGCGCGGAACGCGCGGTAGGATGCCGACGCGATATAGAATGCGAGCAGAGAGAAGATGGTCGCCTGTATCGGAATAAAAACGTTGTTGTATATTAGTCGAAATATAGTACCCTGCAGTCCACCGAAAGGAGACAACCCAAAAGCGATCATCGCAAACATCGAGACCAGCGCGACGATGCTGTACTGCCAGTTCTCCGAGCGGTGTTTGATCTTCGACCAGCCGACGTGAACCTGAGACCAGATGCCAAGCACCATCGCGAAAATGCCGATGATCGTGATCCAATCAAGCACAAATTCATACCCGCGCTGGGAAGGCTCCGACGGCACAAAGTACTGAATGGCCAAGAGCATACCGAAGATGAAGACCAATACTAAGGGAATCTGTCGTTTCATGCCAATCCTCCTCACCACCAGGGCATGTCAAAGGGTTTATGGATGACATCTGCTCCTGTAAAAACTCTCAGAGCAAGGAGCGCGAAAATACAAACGAGAGCGATCGCCTTGAGATAATCCTGCGCTTTCAACGTGCCGAGCAGCAGTGGCTCTCGGCCCAGATAAGCGCTGGCGGCATACAGTTCCTCTCCCAACAGTGTGTAATCGCACGCCACCACGAAGAATGGCAACTGCGAAACCTGGTCGGTGCCGGCGATCTGAATGGATCCCGCCATGACACCGGTCTCAGCCAGCAGCAGTGATTCTGCCAAGAAGTAACCGAGGTAAATGTTGGTCGCGGGTTTCTCGCGGATAATCGTTCCATTGACTGCGGCAACGTAAGGGAATTGCTGACTTGTGACATAATAGACCGAGTCTTCCTTGTATGCATCCGGCCGTCCGGCGTCCGCATAGCCGGCCTTCACAGTCTCCTGCGCAATTGTCATGACGATGGGATCAATGCACGGAACAATCATCGAGGTCTGGTATTCAGCCACCTTACGCGCCACGCGACCGAGTATCGTGAAGGAGGCAATGGTGGCAATATCTCCGGCAGTACCGATGCCCAGGCAGTAAAGAATCGGTTTGCCCATTTCCGTGGCGCGACCGATGGCCTCGTCAATGGCTTCGATACCCGCCAGAGGTCGCACATAGAGATCAATGCCTCTCTTCGCCATATTGATGAATCTCACCGTTAGTATCAGGAACACGACGCAGAAGATCAACTCCGGCACTTTCAAGGTGTTGAACCAGTTATCGTATGCCTGAACGGGACCGGCAGCAGCTGCCACGCTCCTAACGCCGGCGCCGACCGCATAGACTCGATAGTAAAGATTCGTCTTCTTCGGGAGATAGTCGTCATTGTCGGATTCGCGGTTGCCCTTGTCGGCATAGGACTTGACTCCCAGAACAACTGTCCCAGCCTTCTTCCATAACGAATCAGGAGCATCAGGGCTGAGCGAGCGATAAATGTCGTAGCTAATTACGCTCTTCGCGCCGGCGCCATCATCAGGCGAGAGGTCCCATTTCACCGCGATGCCGTGCCCATCGTCGTTGGGCAAATCCTTCAGGGTTAGATTACCGGGGGGCGCCGGCGGCTCTGATGGAACCAATGCAGCTTCCGCGGGAGGATCCGACGATGCGGTCTGCGCCAGTATTGCTTGAGATAAGCAAAGTGACAAGCAGGTTAGGAAAAGCAGTATGATGTATTTCACTTCCACCTCGCGTGGCTTAATGATTATTTCACAATATATTCAACCAGTCCCCGAAGAGAAAGGTAATTCTTCCGACCAACAGCGAAATTCGGCCCATGACCGTGTATCCAAACGATGCGCCAAACGTGACCATCAAAATCCAAATTCCAACTCGCGATGCAACTCCGAAGGCGCCTTTGTGTTCTTTCGAGAAGAAGAAATAGACTAGTCCACACATGACACCGACGAAAATCACCCAATTACTGAGAATGGCGATAAACTGCCCGTCTGCCGCAAGTGAGATGTGGTTGACGAAATCGCCCACGCCTTTCCAGTCGACGAACAATGGTATGAAGGAATTGCTGACTTGGCTGATGAAGTCGGAGCGGAGATAGCGCGTCAGATTGAGACCTGCGGTGGCGCCGATGATGAATGCCAACGACCAGCGCGACAGCCAGCCAATCTTGGGCAGCAATCTGGTCAACAGAATGAGGCCGAAAATAATGGGGATATAGATCAGGATGTGATCCGCATGCTCCTGATAAGGAACATGGAAGAACTCAGAAAGCGAACGGGAAGCCCGAGGGACAAAATTGCCGACGACCGTGCTCCAGAAGCCATAGCACATCCAATAGCCGGCTGATATGCCAACATAAAGACTCTCCGCGAACTTATAAAACGGGTTGTCGCGATACAGAAAGGAAAAAATGGACAGGGTCAGAAATACAGCGAACGTAACAAGGAATCCATCGCGAACGTTGGTGAAGGCGGAATCGGACATTCCGCTGCCGGATTTCATGATCCAACTGATCAGAAAGATCAAAGCCACAATCGCCGTCAGGATGCGCATCGCCGTCTTGGAGGTCATGACTGCTTCCCCTTCCTACGCGAGCGGAAATAGGCGACGTTACCGATCACGATGAAGGCGATAATGACAACGTGCGCCATCGTCTGCGGCCCCATCATGCGCAGCGCCGGCATGCCCTTGTCTTTGAAGCGAGGATGCGTCTTGATCAACTCCGCTTCATACTCCGCCGCGCCCTTGGTGCCGCCAAGCAGGCCGATCAATTGCCTTGGCCAGTAGGGATAGAGCAGCGGCGTGGAGACTGCGGCCGAACCACCGGCCGTTGCGATCTTACCCGGATCACCGGCAAACAAGACCCATTCTTTGACCCCGGGTTTGCCGCCTCCTACCGAGATCAGCAAATCCATATCTTTGAGCGATTCAACATCCTTGAACATCGGCAGCGAATCGAGTGAGTTGCCATTGGCATCGGACGGGAACATTTTGCGGAAATTAGTAATCACGACGTTCAGTACACCCTCGTTGCCGGCCTTGTAACCAAGATTACAGTAATCAACTCCGTACTTGGCATCAGGGAACTCCGGCTTGAGCACATCATTGAGACTGACGCTCAATAGCGACTGTCCGGTTGCCCATAACGACATAAAGAAGAGCCGGTGTTTCTTTTCGAGGATGTGACGAATAAAGGCATTTGCCATCGGGTTGACTTCCGGCGCCATAGCAGGATCGAAGTCATAAGAGAGCACGATCTTCGAACCCGCCGGGAGGTTTTCGATTTTGTCAAAGACCGATTTGACAATCGGTGTCGCAACCTCGCCGAATTCGAGACGAAAAATGATCGCCAGAGCGACGGTTGCGCCGACGAAGAGATAAACGATTCGCCGATCGACATCCTGCCCCTTGATGGACAAGTATAGAATCCACAGCAGGCCGCCGCCGATTACGACTGCCGAGATTATCAGACCCATATCAGTTATCCCCTCCCAGATAGCTACGCTCGATTCCCAACAGCAGACGCAGCGACATCGAAATCACGCCGAGCGAGATACCGATCATAATCGCGCGTTGTCCGGCAAGATTAGGAGCGTTCATGATCCAGATAGCGAGATTGGGAATTTGCAGCACCGAGAGCTGCGCCGGAATCCAGTTCGTCAACAGAACTCCGAGTGCGGTCCGGCCCAGCAAGATTACAAAGGCGGCAACTAACAGAATGGTTGCCTCGGTATTCTTGGCGCGAAAGGCGCGATATGACGCCGATGCCACATAGAACGCCAGCAGCGCATACATGGTCGAGTTGAGTGGTGACATAACATATTGGAACAGAAGCTGGAAGTATGAACCGGTCTGCGAGAGATCACCGGCGATTCCATTAGGGTTGCCGATCTTGAACAAACCCGTGACCAGCATGATGCCAAACCCGAGTAACGTCACGACTGAGTATATCCAACCCGTCGATTTCCGATTGACCTTCTCGGTATGGACGCGAATCAAATTGCCGCCGCCGAGGAAGAAGGCAAAGACGGCGATGATATCGAAGTAGAGGGAAGCGTCCTCCTGCCAGTGTCGAGCAGACGGTATAAAAACCGAAACGACTAACAGTGTGCCAACGGCGGAGAGAATAAGCATCGGAATCTGGCGTTTCATAACCTGTAGTCTTTCCTATCCCGTCGAAAACATCTTTCTGAGCAGGTTTTCAATCCACAGCATTGACTCTGAATTCCAAGCGGACGCAATCGTGGTGGCAATGACGCCCACCAGAATCACGATCATCGCGATGGCCTTTCCGACATCGGCGCCTTTTAGCGATCCCAATTGACGCGGTTCTCCCGAAAGATATGCAGACGCTGCGAAAAGCTCCTCACCAATGAGAGTGTAGTCGCACGCAGCCACAAAGAATGGCAATTGCGCGGGCATGGCAGTACCGGCGACCTGAATAGCTCCGATTGAGTTGCCGGTCTCAGCCATGATCAGAGATTCGGCGAAAAACGCTCCCAGGAAGAAACAGGCGGCAGGGCGTTCGCGTACCATGATGCCGTCGACGGCCGCGACGAAACCGAATTGCTCATCGGTAACATAATGCACCATATCGTCGTTGTAGGCGTCCGGTCGACCGGCGGTTACATAAGCATGCTTGATCGTCTCGCGCGCAGCGGTCATCACCAAGGAGGCGCGAACGGGCATGTTGATTTTCGTATCGTATTCGGCCACGGTGCGGGCAATGCTGCCCAGAATCGTCAGACCGGCGATTGTCTGGACATCGTCCATATCCTGAATTCCGGCGACGAAGAGAATCGGGCGCCCCATCTCGGTGGCACGACCGACGGCCTCATCGATGGCTTCCAGGCCCGCGATGCGCCGCAAGAACAACTTGGTGCCCCGTTTGGCGCTCTCGATGAAGTATATTACCGCACCGCAGATAATGAGTCCAAGTATCAGAACCCAGGTCAGGCGGCTGTCGAACCACTGTTTTGCTGAGCGCACCTGCATGGATGGTGCTGACATAACTCTCTCACTATTGACAAGTGCTGCAACTAAGTAGCTATACGTGCTATCATCCGATACGCTTCTGTCATCGTAGGAGTGCGTGCCAAAGGGAGTTACTTCGACTGAGTCGCTTGTGCCGGTGAGCGTATTGGTTCGCCAAATCAGAAATCCAGCGAAGCCAGACATTTTTTCATAGCCCGGGTCATCCCATTCAACGGTGACCGAACCACCGGCATCGTTATCGGTGTCGTGGGCTCTCACTGTGATTGGGCCGAGATTGCTGCCTGAGGGACTCGCGTCCTGTGAATGGACAGAATGAGTCGGTAGTAATGATATGACAAAGAGTGAGGAAGAAATGAAAACAACAAGCTTCGCAATGCGAAGGAGCGCTAGCATAGAAGACTATTTGACCAGTTTCAGCCAGTCGGTGAGCAAGAAGTCTATTCGTCCGAGCAAGAGCGACATACGGCTCATGACGGTGTAACCAAACGATGCACCAAAAGTAATCATCAAGAACCAAGTGCCGACTTTGGCCACACCGCCAAAGAGACCTTTGTGCTCTTTTGAGAAGTAGAAATAAACTAGTCCCGTCACCGTGCCAATCAGAATTACGATTCTGCCCACGACGTCATATAGGCCACTACCGCCAAAGGCCGCCATAGTGTCATTGACAGTGCCATGAATCTGCGCCATGGCGTTGGTGGTGAAGTATACCATCATCTTCAGACCGGCAGTGGCGCCAACGATAAATGCAAGTGGCCAGCGGGCAATCCAACCGATCTTTCCGAAAAGCCGCATAAGCATCATCACACCGAGAACAACACCGCCCAGGAGTACGTAACGCCCCTCATGGACAACACCGATCCAGGCAATGCGGTAGAGACTGTCCCAAAAATAAGTGATAAACCACAAACCGGCGGAAATGCCGATGAAAATCGCTTCGCAAATCTTGTAGTAGAGATTGTCCTTGTACAGGAAGGACATGATACCCAGCGTCAGGAGCGCTGCCAACCAAGTTCCGATAATGGCGCTATCCACGAATGGCTATACTCCCTCCTGCCGCGATTTCCGATAACCCACGAACAAGGCAACGTTGCCGATAATGATGAATCCGATGACGACCATATGGGAAAAAGTCTGCGGCAAGACGTATGTGCTGGCAACACCCGGTTCCCCGGTCGCTTGCTCAAATTGCCAGGCGCCACTCATCCCGCCGGCAAGGCCGGTGAGCTTGTGCGAACTCAGATAGGGATATACCGAGGGCGCTTGAACGGCGGTGTTGCCGGCGCCCAACTTTACGCCGTAACGGTCAACCGCGATCTGCACCCACTCGACGGTGCCGGGATAACCCGAGGACAAGTTAAAAACGAAATCAATGTTGCTGAAATTGTCGACACCGTTCAATATAGGAATCTTGTCACAGTCAGTATTGTAGATGTCACGCGGGAACATTCCCCTGAATGACGAACCCATTCGCTGAATGACAAACTCGTTGCCTGACTGGAATCCAAGATTAACGTAATCGACACCGTATTTTATGTTCTTGGCACGAATCGCCGGCTGCTGAAGTACCTTCTGTATGGCCATATCGGCCTGCTGAGGTCCCTGCGGCCACAACCCCATGATGATGACCTTGAGATCATGTTTGAAAGCATACGCCATGAATGCTTCGGCTTGCGGCTGAAGCTCGGGGGCTGACGGCGGGTCATAGTCGAAGGCAGCAAGGACTTTCGAACCCGGTGGAAGCTTGGCGATAGCATCGTACAATTCCTGCACTTCAGGCGCTACCTTGATCGGCATCTGGAAATTCATGAAGAATGGCAAGGTCAGCGATGCCCCGATGAACAGAAAGACAGTTCGCCTGCCAATCAGGTGGCCGCGCATAGTCATCACCAACACGCCAGTCAGCGCCAGGCCCAAGAGCACAGTGACAATCACTGAAACCGTCGGCGAAATCTCCAGCGGCTTGGGCAAAAGCGCGACCACGATTATCAGCGCCACCAGTATGATCCACGGCAGAAATTTCTTCATCATCAGCCCTCGAGATGCGCCCTTTCAATGCCAAGAATAATGCGCAGTGAGGTCGAAACAGTACCGAGTGCAATACCGATCATGACTGCTCGCTGACCAGCGGTATTTGGGAAGGCCATCAGCCAGTTTGCCCATTGAGACAATTGCCAACTCGGTGGCAGCCAGGCGCTAAGATAGTCACCGATCGGCACGCGTCCGATCATGACGAAAAAGGCCGACAACAGCAGCAGCGTTGCTGCCGTATTTCGTGCGCGGAAGGCGCGATAGGACGCCGAAGCCACGAAAAACGCCAGAATGGCGAACATTGTTGCTGATAGCGGTGTGTATACGTTCTGGTAGAGCCAGTCGAAATTGGTGCCTGGATCGCGGAACGAGGTTGTCGGGACATTCTTCAGGCCGTTGAAGCCGTCGATTGCCCCGGCGACCACAATGGCCAAAAAGCAAACGATAATGAGCAGCGAGATCGGCCAGTCGTGTGCTTTCTTGGAGATATTCAGCAAACAGAGCTTAATTAAGCTCAGCGCACCGAGCCAGATGGCAAAAGCCCCTACAATCGAAAACCAGTCCGAAAAAAGATTCTCGAAACGGTTGAACGGATAGTGCGGAATGAAGTATTGCAGAACAAAGGCGACGCCGGCTACAAAAGTGATGATCAGGGGGATTTCGCGCTTCATGCTATTCCGTTGCCCTTGTTCAACTCACGTCCATTATGGTAACCCAGTTCACCCCAAGCATGGCCAGTATCAGCAGCAAGAAAATCGCCAGCAGGAACAAGCCCTTCGCGAAATCTTGACCTTTGAGCGAACCCAAAAGTCGTGGTTCCCGCTCAAGATAGGCACTGGCAGCAAAGAGTTCTTCGCCAATCAGCGTGTAGTCGCAGGCCGCCACAAAGAATGGAATCTGAGCCGGCTGGTTCGTACCAGCAATCTGAATAGCTCCGGCATTGTTTCCCGTTTCCGCCAATATCAGCGCTTCGGCAAAGAAACCGCCCATATAGAACATGGCAGCCGGCTTGTCACGCATCACCATGCCATCGATCGCGGCGGCATATCCAAACTGATCGTCGGTAACGTAATGAACCTGGTCTTCCTTGAAGGCGTCCGGTCTTCCGACTCTGGAATAGGCTTCACGGACCGACTCGCGCGCTGTGACCATTACGAGCGACTTGGATACCGGAACATCGAGCATCGTTTCATTCGTGGCACAGATACGCGCCACCCTGCCAAGAATGGTGATCGCGGCGATAGTGGCGACATCGTCCATGTCCTGAATGCCGGGGACGAAGAAGACCTTGCGCCCCATTTCGGTGGCGCGGCCGATAGCATCGTCAACCGCATCAATACCGGCGATCTTGCGGACATAAAGCTCTTTGCCTGATTTTGCCTGCATGATGTAAAACAGTATCGCAGCACAGGTAATGAAAAGCCATATTAGCACATCAGTACGACGAAGGTTGAACCACTGCGCCACCGGCTTGACCGGCCCAACCATGGAAGATTCGCTCGATCCGACGACAACCTGTCCATCCGCAGTCTTCAGTTCATTTACAGCTGCGACCTTGTAATAGTAGCTCACTCCAACAGTATCTCCGTTGTCGGTATAAAAACTCTGTCCCTTGGTCGTCGAGCCGATGCCAACAAAAGGACCGTTGGGCGATTTGGATCGGAGGACAACGTACTTGGTCACCAAGCGCTTGTCGTCCGGAGACAACTGCCAGGAAATATCCATCGCCGACCCGTCATCATTCTTGGTATCCTTCGCCACCACGTTGGTCGGAGAAGCTGGCGATTCGACAGCCGGTTTGACTGCTGCGGTGGAATCTATGGATGTCTGTGAATAGGCGGGCAAGCACAGGAGAATGACAACCGAGGTCAAAAACAGCAGGGTTTTGAGACGGTCCATTGTTCTCCTGACGCAAAGCCGCATCGGCGGCAGTCTGGCATAATGCCAGTACAATTTATATGACGTTCTGGCGACCGCTCTGTGCAACAGCATTGTTGCCCACGCGGACACTTCGAAAGTGCCGCCAAGTTATACAAAGTTGGAGTGGGTGTCAAGCAGAAAAGGCAGCCGTGCGCGGCAGTCGTCCTGAGGTCGTCTCATAAGTTCATTTCCCTCACCCCTACACCCCTCTCCCAGTGGGAGATGGGAAGGGGGTGAGGGTGAGAAGTCAGTTGAACAACCTTAATAGCCGAGTTCTTTGAGTTGCTTTGTGTACGTTGCCGCAGAATCTTGCAGCGCCTTAAGCTCCTTTTCTGCCAGTTTCAGTTCAATGATCTTCTCGACGCCGGTCTGACCGAGAATAGCCGGAACCCCAATGTAGATATTGCTAATTCCGTACTGACCCGTAAGGTATGCCGAACAAGGATACAGTTTCTTCTTGTCATTCAGCACCGAGTCGACCATTGCCACTGTTGCCGCCGCCGGGGCATAGTACGCCGATCCGGTTTTGAGCAGCGCGACGATTTCGCCTCCTCCTTTAATGGTGCGCTGGCTGAGAGCTTCGATACGTTCCGCAGACATCAATTCGGTAATCGGTATGCCCGAAGCCGTGGTATAGCGCGGCAGCGGAACCATGGTGTCGCCGTGCCCTCCAAGCACCATCGCTTCGGTCTCGGTCTGCGCGACACCGAGTTCCATACCTATGAAAGTGCGAAAGCGAATCGAATCAAGGATTCCGGCTTGCCCGAAGACGCGATTGGGCGGAAAGCCTGATACTTTGTAGGCGTGATAGGTCATCACATCAAGCGGATTGGCAACCATGAGGATGATTGCGTTGGAGGCATACTCCTTAACTTTCTCGGCCACCGAGCCGATGATCTCGGCGTTTTTCGCCTGCAGGTCTTCCCGCGACATCCCCGGTTTGCGGGCCAGGCCGGCGGTGTGGACGACGATGTCCGAGCCGCGCATGTCCGCGAAATCGTTCGAGCCCTTGATGGTGACATCATAACCGCGAATCGGTCCCGCCTGAACCAAATCAAGCGCTTTCCCCTGCGGCATCCCCTCGATAACATCAATCAGCATGATGTCACAGAGGTTGTCCTCGGCGAGATACTGTGCTACTGCTGCGCCGACGTTGCCGGCGCCGATGACCGTTACTTTCCTACGCATAACGTCTCTCCCTCATTTACGCGGACGCGACGAGACGACCGTCAGACGCAACTGAGCACCTGCGAGGCGCTGTCAAGCACAACCGCGATATTACAGTTTATTCCATAGATTCTCAGCAATTCCGCAACCGCCGTATCGATATCCGAGCATGGCTGAATCGGCAGGAATTCGAGGTCGGATGCGGGCAGAGTCGAAACCAGCATCAACTTCAGCTTTTCCGTCAGTCTTTCCGTCCGCTTAACCTTGTGTATGCCCATCAGCATCCATTCGGACTGTCCGTCCACATGCAACTCGCCGGAAGCCGCCTTTTCCGCCAGCTTCAGAAATCTGCCGTCTCCCGTTCCTTCAATGCAACCGGAGATCAGAAGCACTGTACCACCCGGTTTCACGGCCCCTGCAACGTTCTCATAGGACTTCTGCAACTGATACAGGTTCCGGTCCAGCGGTGGACAAACGACGCTTATAACAATATCATACAGCGCAGCGACGTTGTGAGTATAATGGATTCTAACAAAATCGCAAGCACTATCATACGCCCAATCCCAATCACCATGCGATAAATGAAAGATCGAACCTTGATGGTCACAGACGACTTGAATCGCATAACGACGCTTATAGTTAAGGCAGGATGTCCGATTACTAATGTCCTCCCACACCGGATTGCCGCGCCGCGCCAATGGTTGACTTTCAGGGCTGAGCGCGTGCGCATGGTTGCGGGAGACGTCGGCAAATGAAGCACATCCGGGTAGAATAATCTTTCGGCCACCGGTGAAACCGGCGAAATAGTGCGGTTCCACTGAACCGATGATCAGCACCGAGTCACACTGCCCGAACAACGGGTGCAATCCGACTGTGTTGACGCCACTACCAAAAATGACCAGTTGACTGTCATCGTACGCGTTGTGAATTCGCAGGCGCGCTTTTGCCTGCGGGTACAGCTTGCCGAATATCTGCTGTAGCTGCATCTCACTCGGCGCCCCGTGGAGTCCGGTCGCGATCAGAAATGTCGTCTTTTCCCGCGGCAGCGCGTCGCCGATGGCATTTAGTATTGAAGCGGTTGGCGTTGGGCGATAGTGGTCATTTACGACTACCAGCAACTGCTTGGCGCCCCTCAGGAATTCCGTTACTTCTGCCGGTACGATACCGGAATACAGCCAGTGATCTTCCGGAAGCGGCGTTAGGCGCTTCTGTGGCAAGTCATAGACATCTACTCGACAACTGTCAGGCAACCCCAATTCAACGTCTTGGTTAACATACCAAATGGGAATCTTCATACGCTTCCCGGAGATATGACCGGCCTATTCATAGGTGGTAGCCGGTCCGTGTCAACGAACCCGCAATATACTTGACATAATCAGCACGATCAAGCGAAATGAAACTTGATTTCGATAGCAGCGTTTTCAGGGCTATCCGACGCATGCACCGAGTTTTTGCCCATGTCGATGGCAAAACACTGTCGGATAGTGCCACATGCGGCTTCTGCCGGATTGGTTGCACCGACCAGTTCGCGCAAGTCGGTCACCGCGTTCTCTTTTTCCAGCGCCATGGCGACAATCGGCGAACTGGACATAAAGGCCACAAGCTCCTCCAGAAACGGTTTGCCCTCGTGCACCTTATAGAACTCACGCGCGCGGGCAACCGTTAGATGCACCATTTTCATCTGCACAATTCGAAAACCGGCGGTTTCGAGCCGTTCGATGATGCGACCAATGAGGTTGCGCTGCACGGCATCCGGTTTGATCATCAGCAGTGTCTGCTGTTTCACAGCCTGATCCTATCCTTGGCCTTTTTGCCCTCGGTCAAGCCAAGTTGCAGTGCGGCCAGGTTTTTCTCTTCGGTGCCGCGCGGCGCTCTGCGCCTGACGACTTCGCTAAGACCCGCTTCGGAGACAACCCCGGAGATGGCGCAGATCGCTCCGAGCGAAATAACATTCGCCACCATCGTATTGCCGATCTCATGGCGCGCCAACTGACTAAACGGGATACCGATACAGCGAGTAGTGGGAACCTGTGTTACCAGATGGCTGTCTACTATCAATAAACCGTTTTCCCTCAAGTCGTGGTAGTAGTTGTCGCAGGCTTCCTGCGACAGAGCCAGCAGCAAGTCCAACTGCATCGGCTTGGGGTAGTAAATCTCTCCCGAAGATATGACGACATCGGCGCGTGAGGCGCCACCTCGCGCCTCCGGACCATAGCTCTGAGTCTGGACACAGTTTTTGCCGTCAATAGTGGCGACCGCTTCCGCAAGCATCACACCGGCAAGGATCAAACCTTGACCGCCGGAGCCGGAGAGTCGGATTTCATAGCGATCTATCAGTTCGGAATCGGTGTGGGAGGTGCCGGTTCTGTCTGGTTTCGGATGATTAGTCATGCTCATTTCCCCTGCAAACTTTGGATAAGGGCATCATAGCGATCGCAATATTCTTCGCGCTCAACATCGCAGAAAACGCCCGTCAGCAACTTACCTTGCACTTTTTCCGGCGGCATCTTTTCGGCTGCTTTCAATGGCAAGGCATTCTTTTTCATTTCCTCCAGCATCTTGACTGAATCACCAAGACGATTGAGACGACCAAAGTAGGTGTGACAATTGGAGTACGCCTCTATCAACGAAAACCCGCGTTTCTTGATGCCGTCGTGGATCAACTGATCAAGCTGGGTAACATGATAAACCGTGCCACGCGCAACATACGACGCCCCAGCCCCCATTGCCAGCTTGGGAATATCAAAAGGATACTCCTTGTTGCCGTATGGCGCGGTAGAAGCGTGACTCTCGGTCGGCGTGGTCGGCGAAAACTGTCCGCCGGTCATGCCATAGATCTGGTTATTGATCAGAATACAGGTGATATCCATATTCCGCCTGCACGAGTGGATAAAGTGATTGCCGCCGATTGCCAGCGCGTCACCATCGCCGGTGATGACAATCACATGCATCTTGGGATTCGCCAGCTTGACGCCGGTGGCAAAAGCCAGCGCGCGGCCATGGGTTGTATGCAGGGTATTGAAATCGAGGTAAACCGGCAGACGCGATGAACAACCGATACCGGAGACCAGTGTGACATTGTCACGATCCAATTCCAGCTTATCGATCGCGCGTATGAGCGAGCCCATGACGATACCGATACCGCAACCGGCGCACCAAACGTTTGGGAATTTCTTCTTAGCTCGCAGGTATTTGTGGGTGATATCTGAACGCTGCGCCATTTTACCTCACCTCCTTAATCTTGTTAAGAATCTGCGCGGGGGTGATCAACTCGGAGTCGAAGCGGTTGAGACTGATAACTTCGACATGCTTGGGAACCAACCGCTGGACTTCATAAACCAACTGCCCCTGGTTCAATTCGGCAACAATGACCGCTTCAAGATTCTTCGACGAGAAAATCTCTTTGTACTTCTTGTCATGTGACGGCCAGATAGTGATCGGCCGGATTTGACCGACTTTCATTCTTCTGGCGCGCGCCATCTGTACGGCCTGTCTGGCAGCCCGGGCAACGATACCATAAGCATACACTGCGACGTGGGCATCTTCCATGCCGTCAGTTTCGATCTGACAGATGTCATCCAGGTAGCGCATGATCTTGTTCCGCAACTTCGTTAGCTTGGCCAAGATCTCAACCGACTTATTGGTCGGGAAACCCTCTTCGTCGTGAGTCAATCCGGTGACATGGAATCGATATCCATCGCCAAAAGAGGCCATCGGCGACTTGAAGTTCGGTGTGATTTCGAAATGCTTGTACCAACTGGCGGGAACATCCGGCTTCTGTCGATTGATAACTTCGATTTCTCCCTCTTCGGGGATCGTGACCTTCTCGCGCATGTGTCCTAGCACTTCGTCCGTCAGCAACGTCACCGGTGTGCGATACACTTCTGCGAGATTCATCGCCCGCACCGTGAGATCGAGTGTCTCGCGGACTGACTGCGGGGCGAGAGCAATGGCAATGTAGTCGCCGTGCGTACCCCAGCGCGCTTGCATGGTGTCGGATTGCGAAACCTTCGTCGGCAGTCCGGTTGACGGGCCGCCTCGTTGCACATTGACAATGACCGTCGGCACTTCCGCCATATAGGCGTAACCGATACCTTCGACCATGAGCGAGAAGCCGGGGCCGGAAGTCGCTGTCATTGACTTGGAACCTGCCAACGACGCGCCGATGATCGCGCCCACCGAGGCGATCTCATCCTCCATCTGGATGAATTTCCCGCCGACTTTTGGCAGCCGCCGCGCCAGTATTTCGGCAATCTCGGTTGAAGGAGTGATCGGGTAGCCACCGAAAAAGCGCAAGCCACCGATCATAGCGCCCTCAGCCACAGCCTCATTACCTTGCATTAGTCTTATATTATCAGCCATACCGCAGCACTCCTACTTCTCGTTAGAGACGATCGCCATGTCCGGACAATGAAGCCAGCAGATGGCGCACTGGGTACATTTGTCGGGATAGGAAATAATCGGTTTGCCGTCTCGGTCAGAGGTGAACACTTGATTGGGACAAAAACTGATGCAAATGCCACACGCTTTGCACCAGTGGAAGTAAATCGTCAACGGTCCGGCACCACTGCCGGAAGTTGATTCTGTTGCCTGTTGCTCGGTTTCGCCCGGTGTATCCGGCATCTAAACAATCTCCTTGGTCTTTCCGGCGCCGCACGCTTCAAAGCAAGTCGCTGTCGCCGCAGACCGGATAAGTCTATCAACAGTGAGTTATTTCTTCTTCGATCTTGCCTTCAGCTTGCTATTCTTGACCTTCGCTGGTTTAGCAGCTCTTGTCTTCTTCGCTGGGGCCGCCTTTCTGACTGCCTTCTTTATGATCGATTTGGCCTTCACGCTCTTCTTGGCCGCAGGTTTTGGTTTGGCGATCACCTTCTTTGCTGCCTTTTTCTTGTACAAAGCCGCCAGCTTCTTTTCTACCAGATCAGCGACCTGTGCTGGAGTCTGCGCGACCGGAACCCCGACCGCTTCGAACGCCTTGATCTTCTCCGGCGCGGTACCGGTACCGCCGGAAATAATCGCACCGGCATGCCCCATCCGTTTGTCGGCGGGAGCCGTCAGACCGGCGATGAAACCGACAACCGGCTTGGTCACGTATTTCTTGATGAACGCCGCGGCTTCCTCCTCGTCGCTACCGCCAATCTCGCCGATCACGACAATCGCCTCGGTCTGCGGATCATCCTGGAATTCCTTTAGACAGTCAATAAAGTTGGTGCCGATAATCGGATCGCCGCCGATACCGATACAAGTCGATTGACCGATCTTCTTGGCGGTCAAGTTGTAAACTATCTCGTACGTCAACGTCCCGGAGCGGGATACTACGCCCACCGACCCCTTCTTGTGGATCTGTCCCGGCATAATACCGGCTTTGGTGACCCCTGGCGTGATAACACCCGGGCAATTGGGGCCGATTAATCGCACTCCCTTGATCTTCAGATAGTTGTATACCTTCAACATGTCGTTCGCCGGAACTCCTTCGCTGATGCAGACAATGACTTGGATACCGGCGTCCGCAGCTTCATAGATCGCATCCACGGCTGCCGAGGCGGGAACGTAGATGACCGAGGTATTTGCCCTGGTCTTTTCTACTGCTTCGGCGACGGAATTGAATATCGGAATGCCTTCCAAACCGGTGCCGCCTTTGCCGGGAGTTACCCCCGCGACCACGGCGGTGCCATATTCTTTCATCTGCCGCGCATGGAATGAACCATCGCGACCGGTGATTCCCTGAACCACCACTCTCGTTTTTTTATCTACAAAGATTCCCATCTGCTTGTCCTTTCCTCGCTTAGGCCACACCGGCCAGTGCAATTGCCTTGGTGACCACCTCGACCATTGTCTCCGCGCTCTGAATCTGCGCCTTTGCTAGAATCGCCCGTCCTTCGGCCTCGTTGGTACCGGTCAAGCGCACGACGATCGGTACCGATGGCCTAAACTCGGAGACCGCCTTGACAATGCCATGCGCGACATCGTCGCAACGAGTGATACCGCCAAAGATGTTAAAGAGAATCGCTTTGACATTGGGATCGCGCAGGATGATCCGCATCGCCGTGACCACTTTGTCAGGATTGGAGGAACCGCCGATGTCAAGGAAGTTCGCCGGTTCGCCGCCATAATGCTTGACCAGATCCATCGTCGCCATCGCCAGTCCGGCGCCATTGACTACGCAACCGATATTGCCTGAGAGCCCGACAAACGATAGTCCCGCTTCACGAGCTTCGTTTTCGGACTCTTCCTGTGGAGCCACATCACGCAGCTTCTCGAAGTCGGGATGGCGGTAGAGACCGTTGTCGTCGAGATTGACCTTGGCATCGAGTGCCACAACATTGCCGGATGGCGTCGTAACCAGCGGGTTGATCTCCACCAGCGAAGCGTCCGCTTCCATAAAGCAACGATAAAGCTTCATAATAATACCGGCCGCCTGCTTGGCGGTCTCGGGATCGGAATAGATTCTGTATGCCAACTGCCGTGCCTGGTACGATTTTATTCCCAGAATCGGATCAACGTGCAGCTTATGAATTTTCTCGGGTGTCTTGGCGGCTACTTCCTCGATGTCAATGCCACCTTCCGCTGAAACCATGATCACCGGCTTCTTGGCGCTGCGGTCGACGATGATGCCGACATAGGCTTCATGGCTGATTTCTGTGGCTTCCGTCACCAGCACTTTGCGAACAATCAATCCCTTGATGTTCATGCCGATGATGTTTTCGGCATTGCGGTAGGCTTCATCCGGTGTTGCACAGTACTTGATTCCACCTGCTTTGCCGCGCCCGCCGACGTGCACCTGTGCTTTGACCATCACCGGTCTCCCGATTTCAGCGGCGAGATTGCGCGCCTCGTCTGCCGAGAACGCAATCTTCCCCTTGGGAACCGGAATACCGAAAGAGGCAAAAATTTCTCTTGCCTGATACTCGTGAATTTTCATCTATGGCTCCTCAAACTTCTTCTATGCTTTGGCTCTTAGATAAGCCCTTGCTTCTTCAAGCAGTATATCGTAGTTATTCTTTTCCGGAAAATCAAGTACCAGCTCTAACAGGTGGTCGAGAATTTCGCCTATCTCTCTCCCCGGCAGCAGTCCCAATTCGCCCATCAGATCATCACCGTTGAGTGCCAAATCGGCTAACCCAAAGGGGGGCTTGCGCTCCAGCTCCTCGCGGATGCGCTGCTCGAACTCGTCCACATCATCGGTCTTGCCGCCTTTCCCCTGCCCGACAACGTCGGCACGACGGAGATCAAGCAGGTCAAAAACCAGACCCTGCCCCACTTTGCGGATCAGGCGACGCATTCCCTTGTCCGACACATCGGTAGTGAACATGTGCCTGTCGATGAGTGTCACTACCTGATCGATAAAATCGTTAGCGTAGCGCAAACGCTCCAAAACCTTACGGGCAACGCGTGCGCCGTAGTCTTCGTGTCCGTAGAATGTCGCACCTCCTTCTACCTCCTGCTTAGCTTGCGGTTTCGCGACATCGTGGAACAGCGCCGCCATTCGCACCGTGAGGCTACGAGGGGCAGCATCAACTGTGAAAATGGAGTGCTCAAATACGGGATAAGCATGAAACGGTCCCGGTTGGTCAACACCTACTGTGCGTTCCAGTTCCGGAATTAGCAGGTTCAGCATGCCGGTCTTCTGCATCAGGATGAGTCCCACGGAGGGTTTGTCCGCCTTGATTAGCAGTTTGTTGAGCTCTTCGGCGATGCGCTCAGGCGAAACGGTTTTTATCAGGGCAACGTTTTCACAAATTGCGGTGTATGTCTTCGGTTCAATCACGAAATCGAACCGCGCGGCAAACTGTATGGCGCGCAACATCCGCAGGGGATCTTCGACGAATGAGTTCGGAAATGTGATACGAATAAGACGCGCCCGGATGTCCTGTCGCCCCGAGAACGGATCGACGATTTCTCCGGTAGCGACGTTGCGCGCAATGGCATTGATCGTGAAGTCTCGGCGGCCAAGATCGTCTTCGACCTTCAGTTGATGATCAAACTCAACCTCAAAATCGCGATGTCCGATGCCGGTGGAGTATTCCTTGCGAGGAAGAACAAAATCGAAGGTGTCCGATGAGGCGCCTTCGGAGGCACGTTGAGTGAATTTGATCACGCCAAACGACCGGCCAACCAGATCGACTCTGCCAAAGTGGCGCAATATCGAGACCAGTTCTTGATAGGGAATACCCGCGACCAGAAAGTCGATGTCCTTGGATGCCGGTTGACCGTGGATCAGCGAGTCGCGAACAGCTCCTCCAACTTCATAGAGTTGCCCCTGTGTTGTGATGGCTGTGATCAACGGTTTAGTAAGTGGTGCGACCATTTCATCCGCACGTGATAACGGTGCCGGCATTTCCGAACACCGCTTCCGCCGCCTTGTCGATGGAAGATATCACAACTCTGGTGCCGCCGTTCCGCAGAAAATCTATCGCGGCTTCTATCTTTGGTCCCATGCTCCCGGGCGGGAAATGACCCTGTCGCAAGTATTCCTCAGCATCAGATGCTGTCATTTCGTCAATCAGCTTCTGATTCGGCCTGCCGTAGTTGAGCGCGACCTTGTCGATGTTCGTAAGGATAATTAGCATTTCGGCGGAAATCTGGTTTGCCAACAGTGCCGATGCGCGATCCTTATCGATCACCGCATCAACCCCCTCCAACGTGCCGTCCTTTTCCACGTAGACCGGAATCCCACCGCCACCGGCGGCAATAACAATAACTCCGCTGTCAACGAGTTGGGCAATGATCCGTCCTTCAACGATCTTCCTGGGAATCGGTGATGGCACCACGCGCCGCCAGCCTCGATTGGAGTCCTCTTTCATGACCCAGCCACGTTCGGTCTGGAACAGAACCGCTTCCTGCTCCGAGTAGAACTGGCCGATGAATTTGCTGGGATTGACAAGCTCCGGATCGTCCTTGTCAACCTCCACCTGGGTGATAATAGTAACCACTTCGCGCCGGATTTTGTCGCGATAGAGACGGTTTTGGAGAGACTGGCCGATCATGTAACCCATGCCCCCCTCGGTGTCGGCGACACAGATACCCAGCGGCAAAATCGGCGCCTTACCTCGCGCCAGTTCGACTCGCAGGATGGCGTTACCAACCTGCGGGCCATTGCCGTGTGTGATAGCGATATTGTAACCACTCCTAATCAATTCAATCAACCCGTACAGCGAACTGCGCGTGTTGGCGAACTGATTGGTGATTGTATCCTCGACCTCTTTGCGAGTGATGGCATTGCCACCCAGCGCAATGACAGCCGTCTTGCTCATTTGCTTTTCTTCTTACCCTTCTGCATCTTGTTTATGAAATCAACCAATACACCCTTCAGTGTCGGTGAGCCGATCTCCTGAAGACTGTACTCGACGCGTGTAGACGGCTGCTTGATCTTAATCACCCGGCGCAGATCAATCGGCGTTCCGATAATTACGGAATCACATGGAGTTGCGGCAATCGTAGCCTCAAGATCCTTTACCTGTTTGCCTCCATAACCCATCGCGGGGAGTAAGGTGCCAATTTCGGGGTACTTACGGAAAACATCGATCAATGTGCCTTTGAGATACGGGCGCGGATCGACCAACTCCGCGGCGCCATACTTGTTTGCGGCTACCGTGCCGGCGCCATACTGCATTTCACCATGCGTCGCAGTCGGTCCGTCTTCGACAACCAGTACGCGCTTGCCACGGATTGCGGACGGGTTTTCAACTATGATCGGAGAAGCGCCGTCGATGATCGTCGCTTTGGGGTTATATTCACGGATGTTGGAGCGAACTATCTCGATGCAATCGCCATCCGCAGTGTCAATCTTATTGATGACAACCACGTCGGCCATCAACAGATTAACTTCGCCCGGATGATATTCCAGTTCGTGCCCCGGACGATGAGGATCCGCGACCGTGATATGCAAATCCGGCTTGTAAAATGGCAAATCGTTATTGCCGCCGTCCCAGACGATCACATCCGCTTCCTTCTCGGCTTGACGAAGAATCTTCTCATAGTCAACGCCGGCATAGACCACCTGACCGCGGGCAATATGCGGCTCGTATTCTTCCATCTCCTCGATAGTGCACTGATGCTTAACCAGATCCACCAACGAACCAAACCGCTGGCAGGCTTGCTTGGCAAGATCACCGTACGGCATTGGATGACGGACTGCTACGACCTTCAGACCAAACCCCTTGAGAATCTCGCATACTCTCCGGGTAGTTTGGCTCTTACCGGCCCCGGTACGTACGGCGCACACGGCGATAACCGGCTTGATCGACTTGAGCATTGTGTCTGCGGCGCCTAGTAGCGTAAAATTCGCGCCGGCGGCCAAGATTGCGGACGCTCTGTGCATGACATACTCGTGCCGCACGTCAGAATAGGAGAAAACGACGTTGTCGACGTCATACTTGCGGATCAGTTCCAGCAACTCGAACTCGGGGTAGATCGGTATGCCCTTGGGATAGAGTTTTCCTGCCAATGCCTTCGGATATTTACGCCCCGCAATATCGGGGATCTGAGTTGCTGTGAAGCACACCACTTCGGTGCTTCGGTTGTTGCGATAGCAGGTATTGAAGTTGTGGAAGTCTCTACCTGCGGCTCCCATGATCAGGATTCGTTTCTTTGCCATCCTCTATCCTCCGATAAGTTAATAATATTCACGCCAATAGATCGTTAACGCCAATACAGAGTCACCTTTGATGCTCAGACTGCGGAGGCGTACCAGATGACGCGCAGAAAATAGCTGCGAATCCGGTGGCTGACGATGCTCCCGGTGTGCGGGGATGAACTCATATTATCTCAAACTCGCTGTTATGTGTTGTTGCTTGGCTACGCGTCGATTTGCGCCTTCTGTAACGTGCCGGAAAAATCAATGTAGCACGACTTCCACTCGCTGAAGACGTCGAGCGCCTGAATTCCCGCTTCGCGATGGCCATTACCGGTCGCCTTGGTGCCGCCAAACGGCAGATGCACTTCGGCGCCGATCGTTGGGCTGTTGACATAGAAAACGATTGTCAAGAACAGCGAAACCGTGATTCCTCTCACACAAACAGCCCTTCTAAATCGCAGGAAGATAGCGTTTTCGTCATCTGAATGTCAACGGGTTTCGGTGGGATTCGAACAAGTGTCACTGCTTTTGTATGCTATCAACACTCGCAGAGTCGACCGCTGAACTCGCTTAGAAGATCCTCAGCAACCTCATATTCTTCCTGCAATTGAGATCGGCGCAAGGCCAGAGGGAACAACTGGAGCCCTCAAGACAAGAAGACCTCAGCTTCACGGAGCTTGGCGATTATCTCCCCACCGCCAGGCGCTTTCCGGGCATGAAAGAAGCCCCTTCTGGAACGGCCAGACCATGACTCATGACCTGGCCTAGTACTTGCTTGCAGAAATCCGTTTTCGAAAATGAGCCCTGTTCTGAAAGGCCGCTTCCGAGATAGTTAATGTAACTGGCTGAGCATAAAAGAGTTGCCTGCCAAGGTCGTACATCAAATGCTGCGAAAAATGTGATCAGAACTGACGCAACTAAGCACTAGTCTAGTGTCTCATAATTAATATAACATATATGTTGTTTTCTTGATTGGGGGTGCTATGTTTGTGCATGAGATATGCTCAGGCAGTTGTTTTGACGGTCGCGCAGCGTGAGGAGTTGCGCGGC